>OGKM01000005.1_pt1 | contig 217146 bp, 204 predicted proteins | sample 1572501 | NCBI WGS metagenome assembly OGKM01 (sample SAMEA2582154, study PRJEB24529) | metagenome | biome: Human gut stool | place: China | collected 2011
GTCAGGGGAATAGCGCTGGCAATACTTGCAAGCCGCTGTTCGGTATATGCAACAGCAGGACCACCTTTAGCATTCATAAAATGACGGACAGTATCGCTGCTAGCCCGTTTGAGTTGTTGCAGACTCTCGGCCAGCGAATGATTACAGTCTCTTTTTGACCACAACAAACCATATTTAACAGAATCAGCGAACCGTCCATGCCGGACTGAAATCCTCTTCCTGAAACAGTTCTGTCAGTCCGCTAATCTGTTTCAGCCTCAGCACTTCATCTTGGTCCATGCCCAACTCAGTGCCAATGCGTTGATCTGTCCAACCCAGACGCGAAAGGTCTCTTACAATATCAGACATTGAGGTTATCTGGTGCTTCCCCCTGGCCCGGTTATGTCGAATGGTAGCAGCAATGCGTGCGGCCTGTCCCTTTCTCTCCGGATTAATACAGGCTACAGGCAGCCAGCCCTTCAGGCGTTTCCCTGTATCTGATTCCCTGCCCAGTAACTGACGATGAAAACCATCCACCACCAGATAATGGCTCTTATCTTCTGACACCACCACCGGTTGTGTGAAACCATCTTTCTCCAGTGACTGCTTCAGCAGTCTCTTCTCACCCGGAGCCATGACATTGGGATTGTAATCGTTGGCCACCACCTCATCCGCTTTCACCCACAGCACACAGTCCACAGGCTCCTGTGCAAAAGGGCTGACCTCATGCAGCACCCTGCGCAGATGATTAAGGGCTTGTATGGTTTCTTCTTCACTTCGTGCCTGACTGAAGTACTGACGAATAATGTTGCTCAGTACCTCCACCTCCGGTATCACAGAATCCCCCATTCCTTTCTCCTTTCCTTCATACGCTGCAGATAACGTTCATAGTGCCGAGGTTTGTTCGGGCTGAAGGAGAGGGACCGGCACCAGAAATCATTCTTTATGAGAGTCTTACAGATTCGTCGCCAGGACGGGATATCCCTGCACCCCAAATCATTCTCCTGTTCATCCGGGATGTCATCCGGAAACCCCTTAGTCTGATACCAGCGCAGGTAGACAGCAATTTTGTTACGGTAATGTTCTGCCGTTCTTTCCGGCATCACATCCAGCAGGAACATCGCGTAACTGCGCCAGGTGTGATGAACTGGCTTTGTGATACGCTTACGCAGAGCAAAATAAGCACCGCTTTCATTGGCATAAAGAGCACCACTGGCAGCCCCGGACACCCGCTCACACATCCTAGCCCAGGTTTCCGGCTCCAGAACATGATAAAGCCACAGTCCTTTACGCTGTTCCGGGCCAAAAGGCTCACAGACACGCATGTCGCGTAACGGCACACCTGCACGGTACATCAAATCATACAGAGGATTGTAGATGGCACGGGTTTTGGCGTTATATATCCAGATATCACGGGATTTCCAGTCATACAACGGGTACATAGTGTAGTAAAAACCTTCAGGCGACGCCGTGGTCCAGGGTTTATCATCGGCATATCTCAGTTTACGCCGGGACACCAGTCCCATAAAGCGGTTAAGGGATTCATCCGCCCGGACACCAATCAGTATTGCCACTGCACACCGGTTTCCGGTAAACCAAGAAGAAAATGCCGGAACAAATTCTTCAAAGGTCATGGCATACCGGTAAAAGGGAAAATATGCCATATCTGTAATGGCATATTCCGGTGGCTGACGAACCCACGCCACACCGGGTTCCCAGCATATCCACTCCGGCTGAAACTGAGAGACACCGTTTACCGTGGTCAGGGGAAGAGCCACCCAGTAAAAGGTGTCCGTCACATCCCGGTACATATCCTGCATCTTCTGAATATGTTCAATGGTGCACTGGTACTGGGCTTCCCAGTCAATGAACAGTACAGAGAAACGGCGTTTTCTCCTGCGGGCCACCTCTGCCACAAGATGGAGAAGCACAGTGGAATCCTTACCACCAGAAAAAGACAAACAGACAGAAGAGAATGTCTCAAACAACCACTCAATACGGCGAATGGCCGCGCACAGGACATTCTTACCCGTCAGGATTTTTTCCGCAGAAAAATCACTGTTCATTCCCCCTCCTCAGATAGCGCTGTATACCCCGGAAAACAGCAGAAATATATTCTCTGAACAGACTCAGAGAGTAACATTCTGATGTGATACAGTGGCAGATGTTCGCAGTATTTAGCTGGGTCTCAACCCGTTCAACCTCAAGACGCAGTTTTTCTATCTGGGCCCACAGATGTTCTACTTCCCGTGCATCTTCTTCGGGCTTTTCTTCGGCATGGGTCAGCACAGAGCGCAGAAAGGCCTCCGTCTCTTCAACCTGACTCAGTTTCTGGTCTTTCTGACGGAGGGCTTCACCCTGCTCAGAGAGCAGCCTTTCCAGCTCAGCGATGCGAATGAGGTATTTCTGACTCATGACCGTTTTTATAATGCGGTCATGAGTTTTTTACAACATTGTCAGTACATTAAGGTGGGGGATTTTCGGGGCCAGCTTATAGAGGTGCATTGTAGTGGATCACAAAATCAAGACACCTGCATAGCCTCTTTCCATTGATTTTCATATTCATAGGGTGATAACCCGCCATTAAATGTGTGGGGGCGATGCTGGTTGTAGTAGTGTATCCAGACGGTGATATCCTGCATCATCTGTCGGATATCACTGTAGCCACCCACCGGTATCCATTCACTCTTCAGGCTCTTGAACACCCGTTCCATCGGTGAGTTATCCAAATACTTGCTGGCACTGGAAGCGCGAAAGTCGCCCTTACTGAAGCCATAAAAAGCTTGTCTAATGTCTCAGGGCGTGAAGCAGTCCCTTGCCCATCTCATAACATTTACTAAAAAAAACAACAGATTAAAAAAAATCAAAAACATGCAATTTTATCTCCAATTGTAATGATAACCATTCTCATATTAATATAGGCGCGTGATAATTAACTTTTGATGCACTCCGCATGTCTGACAGCGCCACTACCATTGCTTCCTTGACGCTCGAGTCGCTTTATGGCTCACATCACGACTGGCTGAAAAGCTGGCTGACGCGCAAACTCCAGTCGGCCTTTGATGCAGATGACATTGCCCAAGACACTTTTCTGCGGGTAATGGGCAACAACACGCTCTCGACGATCCGCGATCCCCGCTCATTCCTGTGCACCATCGCCAAACGCGTGATGGTCGATTTGTTCCGCCGAAACTCGCTGGAAAAAGCCTATCTAGAGATGCTGGCCCTTATGCCGGAGAGGCTGGCGCCTTCGCCCGAGGAACACGAAAGCCAGCTCGAAACCCTGCAACTCATCGACAGGATGCTTGACGGGTTAAAAGGAAAAACACGTGAAGCGTTTTTGCTTTCACAACTGGATGGTCTGACATATAGCGAGATCGCACTGAAGCTCGGTGTCTCCGTCAGTTCAGTAAAAAAGTATGTGGCAAAGGCAATCGAACATTGTCTGCTGTTTCGTCTGGAGCACGGCCTGTGAACGCGTCTATCACCAATTCTCGCCGCCAGGCATTGCGCTCGGCATCACACTGGTATGCCGTATTGAGCGGCGAGCGCGTCAGTCCGCAGCAGGAAGCACGCTGGCAACAGTGGTATGAAGAGGATAAGGAGCATCAGTGGGCCTGGCAACAGGTTGCAAACCTGCGCAGCCAGCTCAGCCATGTACCGGCCAATGTCGCCAGCCGGGTGCTGCACGATACGCACCTTACCCGTCGTCACGTTTTGAAAGGACTGCTGTTGCTGCTCGGCGTGGGCGGCGGCTGGCAGCTCTGGCAATCCGAAACTGGCGAAGGTCTTCGCGCGGACTACCGCACCGACAAAGGCGCGGTCAGCCATCAGCTGCTAGAAGATGATTCGCAGCTGACGCTCAACACACAAAGTGCAGCTGACGTTCCTTTTGATGTACATCAGCGCGCTGTCCACCTCTGGTACGGCGAAATTGCTATCACCACCGCAAAAGATGCTCAGCAGCGACCTTTCCGCGTGATGACCCGCTAGGGTCAACTCACCGCGTTAGGCACAGAATTTACCGTCTACTAGCAGGACAACGTCACGCGCGTTGCCGTTCAACAACACGCTGTTGAAGTCTTACTGGCAAACCGTCCGCAGGAAAAAAGCATTGTTAGCGCTGGCGAGAGCCTGCAGTTTAGCGCGTCGGAATTTGGTGCCATAACCTCAACGGATGAGGAAAGCGCCGCATGGACGCAGGGTGTTCTGAGCTTCAGCGACAAACCACTGGGTGAGATGATTGCCACGCTGAGCCGTTATCGCAATGGCGTGCTACGCTGTGATCCAGCAGTGGCCGGACTGCGCCTGAGTGGAACCTTCCCGCTGAAAAATACTGATGCCATCCTGAATGTTATCGCTAAGACACTTACAGTTAAAATTCAGTTGGTTACGCAATGCTTGGTCAATATTTCTGCCGTATAAGAAAAATAATTCTCATTTCCATTGTCCTTTTTCCCCTTCTCGTTCGACTAATAGATAAACACAACAAAAATGATGATGGAGAAGGTATGACGACTTTACGTGTTTTTCGCAAAACAACACCTTTGGTTTACACAATTCGCCTGAGCCTGCTGCCGCTGGCCGGGTTATCGTTATCCGCCTTCGCAACGCAGGTTGATATCGCACCGGGTTCGCTCGACAAAGAAGATGTCCTGACCGTGGTGGGCGACTGGCTAGGGGATGCGCGCGAAAACGACGTCTTCGAACATGCTGGCGCGCGTGACGTTATCCGCCGTGAGGATTCCGCCAAAACCGGCGCGACGACCATTCGCGATGTGCTGAATCGCATCCCTGGTGTCACTGCCCCGGAAAACAACGGCACCGGCAGCCACGATCTGGCGATGAACTTTGGTATTCGCGGCCTGACTCCGCGCCTTGCCAGCCGTTCAACCGTACTGATGGACGGTATTCCCGTACCGTTTGCCCCTTACGGCCAGCCACAGCTTTCACTGGCGCCTGTCTCACTCGGGAATATGGACGCCATCGACGTGGTACGCGGCGGTGGTGCGGTGCGTTACGGGCCGCAGAGCGTGGGCGGTGTGGTGAACTTTGTCACCCGCACCATTCCGCAAGACTTCGGCATCGAAGCCGGCGTGGAAGGCCAGCTCAGCCCGACGTCCTCACAAAATAACCCAAAAGAGACTCACAATCTGATGGTGGGCGGCACGGCGGATAACGGTTTTGGTACCGCCCTGCTTTACTCCGGCACTCGCGGCAGCGACTGGCGCGAGCACAGCGCAACGCGCATCGACGACCTGATGCTGAAAAGCAAATATGCGCCGAACGAGGTGCATACCTTCAACAGCCTGCTGCAATACTACGACGGTGAAGCCGACATGCCCGGCGGCCTGTCTCGCGCGGATTACAACGCCGACCGCTGGCTGTCCACGCGCCATTACGATCGTTTCTGGGGGCGTCGCAAGCTGGCAAGCCTCGGCTATCAGTTCCAGCCGGACAGCCAGCATAAATTCAATATTCAGGGCTTCTACACCGAAACCCTGCGCAGTGGCTACCTAGAACAGGGCAAACACATCACCCTTTCACCGCGTAACTACTGGGTACGCGGCATTGAACCGCGCTACAGCCAGAGTTTTATGGTCGGCCCGAGCGCACACGAGGTGGGCGTCGGTTACCGGTATGTGAATGAATCCACGCACGAAATGCGTTACTACACCGCCACCAGCAGCGGGCAGCTACCGTCCAGCTCAAGCCCGTACAATCGTGACACCCGTTCCGGTACCGAAGCGCATGCCTGGTATCTGGATGACGAAATCGACATTGGCAACTGGTCGATCACCCTAGGTATGCGCTTTGAACATATCGAGTCATACCAGAACAACGCCATCAAAGGCACGCATAAGGAAGTGAGCTACAACGCCCCACTTCCGGCGTTAAACGTTCTCTATCACCTCACTGACAGCTGGAATCTTTATGCAAACACCGAAGGCTCGTTCGGCACCGTACAGTACAGCCAAATTGGCAAGGCTGTGCAAAGCGGCAATGTGGAACCGGAAAAAGCACGAACTTGGGAGCTCGGAACCCGATATGACGATGGCGCGCTGACGGCAGAAATGGGGCTGTTCCTGATTAACTTTAATAATCAGTACCACTCCAACCAGACCAACGACACCGTGACCGCACGGGGTAAAACGCGCCATACCGGGTTGGAAACCCTGGTCCGCTATGACCTCGGCACGCTGACGCCCACGCTCGATAACGTCTCCGTCTATGCAAGCTATGCGTACGTAAATGCCGAGATCCGCGAGAAAGGCGACACCTATGGCAACCAAGTACCGTTCTCGCCGAAACACAAAGGCACGCTGGGCGTGGATTACAAGCTAGGCAGTTGGACGTTCAACCTGAACAGCGATTTCCAGTCCAGCCAGTTTGCGGATAACGCCAACACTGTTAAAGAGAGCGCCGATGGCAGTACCGGCCGCATCCCCGGATTCATGCTCTGGGGCGCGAGCGTGGCGTATGACTTTGGTCCGCAGATGGCAGACCTGAACCTTGCGTTCGGCGTGAAAAATATCTTCGACCAGGATTATTTCATCCGCTCTTACGACGACAACAACAAAGGCATCTACGCAGGTCAGCCGCGCACGCTGTATATGCAGGGGGCGTTGAAGTTCTAAACCCCGGTTGCCCGGCCTGTATTCTGTTTTTGCAGGTCGGGTAAGCGAAGCACCACCCGATACAGGCAATTCATATGTACACACCATTACGTACACTTTTCGCAGCTCTGCTGCTGGTCACCAGCCACGCTTTTTCCGCCACGGTTCAGGACGAAAATGGCACCTTTACGTTTGATAAAACACCACTGCGGATTTTCCTTAACATACTGATATTAATTGCATTAATTTAACCAACGGAGGGCAGCGCCTCAGCAAGATGTTTCTGTATTTTTGTTGAAAACAGGAAATGTGACTCATCACAAATGAAACGCAATATATAGTGTTTATTATTTAATATGGCACCACATGGTGTCGAACACTTGTCAGGAAACCTCATGGGAAAGAACCAACATGTTGTACCGCACAATGGTGAGTGGGCTGTACGTGGAGAGGGTAATGAACGGGTAACATCTACCCATCGTACACAACAGGAAGCAATAGATGCGGCTCGTTCAATCTCCCGCAATCAGGAAAGTGAACTGGTTATTCATCGACCAAATGGACAAATCAGGGATAGAGACTCCTATGGAAAAGATCCATTCCCCCCTAAAGGATGAGAAGTGAGGAAAAAAAGAGGCTATGCAGCCTCTTTTTTCTATCAATTTCAATAGAAAGCTTTTAATGAGCACAATCTTTTTCTTGATGTTTCGGGGCGTATAACAACGTATGAATCCATGCGGCAGGCAATTTGCCAGTATGCTGAACGTGCTGCGGAAAAATTGAGCCAGGAACGTCAGTACTGCGGTCAGGTATCAGCTTTCATAAAAACCTCGCCTTTTTCAAAACATGAACCCTATTACAGCAAAGTCTCCAGCGAACAGCTCTGCATTCCATCACGTGATACGCGGGACATTATCGCGGCGGCGGGCCGGGCTCTGGATAAAATCTGGAAAGACGGACATAACTATGCAAAGGCAGGTGTCATGCTCAACGATTTCCGTCCCTGCGGAGTTACCCAGCTATCGTTATTTGATGAAGGGAGGTCGTATGCAAACAGTGACGCGCTCATGAACGTACTGGATACGATAAACAACTCAGGCAAAGGCAAAGTATGGTTTGCCGGTCGTGGCATCGCACCGGCGTGGTCAATGAAGAGAGATATGCTCTCTCCAGCCTACACAACGAGGTGGGACTCGATACCGATCGCTACACTCTGAGGTATCGCAATCAGGAAAAATGCCTTCCGTCTGCTGGTGGTTGATATTTGCTCTAGTGTTACCATTTGGGTATAATGTAAGAACCAAATGGAGGTTAGCTATGAAAACATTTAGTTTGTCCTCAACTCCAGCCAGACCACAGCGCCTCTGGCAGGTTGCCGGGTTAAATAATGCTGATGGCGTAGCGCTTCTGGGCCAAATCAATGAAGGCCTGGACGGGAAGGTGGCAAACCGGATCACTGACTGGGCCAGAATAACCCAGAATGACCTGAGAAAAATGTCCGGTATCCCGTCGACCACGTTTAGCCGCAGTGTGAAGGCACGTTTTAACCCGGAACAAAGTGAACGTCTGGTACGTATTATCCGCGTCATTGATCGGGCGGTAGATTTGTTTGAAGGCGACAAGGAAGCCGCACAGAAGTGGTTGAACGAACCTAACCGGGCATTGAGCTGGAAAGTGCCAGCAGACCTGATGGCATCCGAGACAGGAGCGTATGAGGTCATTAAGCTGATTACGCGTCTGGAGCATGGGGTGTACTCGTGATCCTCTACAGGCTGACGAAAACAAAGTATCTTTCTACGGCCTGGACCGGATATGGTGCGAAAGAGGCTGGTGGGCGTTGGAATAGCGTGGGGGTGTCAATGGTATATGTCTCCGAAACGGCATCACTAACGATGCTGGAGACGCTGGTACACCTGCATGCGGCACAGATAATGGACTCTTTCACGCTACTGAGTATCGATGTGCCTGATGAACTGATCCAAAGCGCAAACATGGATGAATTACCGGGCAACTGGGCTGATGAGGATGCGCCTCAGGAACTGGCTGATTACGGAGATGCCTGGTCATTTACCAGGAGCTCGGTTGCACTGCGTGTTCCCTCAGCCTTATCGCCGGTAGAGTTCAACTATCTGTTAAATCCTGAGCACCCTGAGTTTTACGGGATCGTGCAGAAGGCTCAACAGATACCGTTCCGGTTTGATAGTCGTCTTAAACCTGACAGGAAGTGAAGCAAGAGAGGATAGGGCGCTGTCATGATGCCTGGCGCTCCTGTCCGGTGTCACATAAAAAAAGCCCGCCAGCGGCGGGCAAAGTCTACACACAATTATTACAGGATGATTCAGGCAGTTTCTTCGTAAACGTTGTAATCCAGCTTTGCTCCACTGTAATTATGCAGGCTACTGGCTTTATTCATCGTGCAGCTGAACGCATTCGAACGATCGCCTGCACTCCCGTTATGCCCATAACGGGCAATTTCATACGGTTTCTCATAACTGCATTCTTCCAGCACAATAAAGGCTCCCGGTTCACTGGTCAGCAATTCGAAACCAAGACCTGAGGACTTTGTATTTCTTAACTGGTAATATGCAGTGAGTGTCATAATTGATTACTTAAAATAATATCGATGCAAAGATATTTCTACAGGCATAGTTGAGCCTGTAAAATTGCTGATAGCTCAGAGCGCTTGTAAGTAATAATAACTTATTCAAGTGGCGCGTCAATTGGCTAAATAACTTTACCTTCATTAAATTTTGAAAGAAATACAATCAGGAAAAGTGACTTTAAAAATCTCTTTCGAACATGACGCTACTGATATCTGATATTGCCTGGAGAATTTTGTCATAGGCGTAGACCTCTATTTGGGCGTAAATCTTCAAACTGGTAGCTGAGTCGTTTGGTTAACATCAGACATGGGCGCAGTTGGCGAACAAGGGGGTTGTTCTGGCAATGCATTGCGTCTGCACAGAACCGCTACACTGGACGGCGCAGAAGTGGTAACCGGAGCATATCGACAGAGGGGAAAATTCATGACTGAACTCCAGCAGATGCCAGGATGCAGGGCAGAAACACGGCGGAAACCATCTTAAAAGTTATTAACTTACCAGCTTATCAGCCCTGGGAGGATGAGAGTAAACACGGTATAATGGTGTCGGCGCTTGAGGCTTTTTGCCTCATGATGTTTGAGTGTTTTGATGTTGTGAGGCAGAAAGAAGAAAGCCCCGTAGGACGTTAATTTTCATTAACCAACCACATGCACTGCGCCCATTTAGTTGGACTCTCAAATTGGAGAGTTCCATGTCCAGACGTAAGTACACCTTTCAACAGCGCCTCGAAGTGGTTATGCACTATTTCGCTACCGATGAAGGCTATCGCTTAACTTCAGCTCGCTTTAACGTTCCCAGAACCCAGGTAAGAATTTGGGTTGCAGCCTATGATGCTTATGGAGAAGAAGGTCTGAAGCCCAGGGATAAGGGCGTATCAATCGATCCCGATATCAGAGTCGAAGCCGTGAAGGCTGTACTGACGGGACAGATTTCCCAGACGCAGGCTGCTGCGAAATTTAACGTCGCGGGTTCGGCCTCGGTTGGGAAGTGGATGAAGGTGTTCAGCGAACATGGAGAGGAAGGGCTTCGTTCTCTCCGTGTGGGCAAGAAAAGGGCACTTCATATGATTGATGATCCTGTTGCGCTTGAGGTAGAACTGGAGCGTTCGAAAGATAAACGTATTCAGGAGCTTGAACAAAAAGTCCGCCGTCTGGAATTGCGGATACTTTATTTAAAAAAGTTGAAAGCCTTAGTTCGGTAAGGAATAAGGTCAGAATTATCGACGAACTGAGGCAGCACTATTCGTTCGACCAGCTTTTGCAGATAGCTCAGATACCCAGGAGTACGTTTTACTATCATCTGAAAGCACTCCGCTCTCCGGGAAAATACGATGAAGTGAAATGCAGAATCAAAGAGATCTATGATGAGAACCTGGGCCGCTATGGTTATCGGCGGATAGCACTGGCGCTCAGAAGAGAGGGAGGAGCGTTGAACCACAAAGTGGTTCAACGTCTGATGAATGTGCTTCGTCTCAAAGCTGCAATAAGAGTGAAGCGCTACAGTTCATGGCGGGGTGAACATGGGCGCGCTGCTGACAATATCCTGCAACGAAACTTCAAAGCCAGCCGGCCCAACGAAAAATGGGTCACCGATGTCACTGAATTCGCCGTCAGTGGCCGCAAACTCTACCTTTCACCCATTATTGATCTCTTCAATAACGAAGTGATCTCCTACAGTATTTCAGAACATCCAACCATGCCGATGATCGATGACATGCTCATTAAGGCATTTGCCAGGCTTGATGCGGGTACCAATCCGGTTCTTCATTCAGATCAGGGCTGGCAATACCGTCATCGATGGTACCAGTATCAGTTACGGGAGTTTGGCATCATCCAAAGTATGTCCCGCAAAGGCAACTGCCTCGATAATGCCTGTGCAGAATGTTTTTTCGGGACTTTAAAATCAGAATGTTTTTACACCAGTAAATTTAAGGATATTGATGAACTTAAGATAGTTATTGAGGATTACTGACCTGCCCCCAGAGTTAGATACAACCGTCAGTTAGTAAGGTCGGTTTGTTTACCTTCACATTTTCCATTTCGCCACCGTGCTGCAAACTCTGATGGCGTCTGATAATTCAGTGCTGAATGTGGACGACACTCGTTATAATCCTGCCGCCAGTCATTAATGATTTTCCTTGCGTGAACGATATCGCTGAACCAGTGCTCATTCAGGCATTCATCGCGAAATCGTCCGTTAAAGCTCTCAATAAATCCGCTCTGCGTTGGCTTGCCCGGCTGGATTAAGCGCAACTCAACACCATGCTCAAAGGCCCATTGATCCAGTGCACGGCAAGTGAACTCCGGCCCCTGGTCAGTTCTTATCGTCGCCGGATAGCCTCGAAACAGTGCAATGCTGTCCAGAATACGCGAGACCTGAACGCCTGAAATCCCAAAGGCAACAGTGACCGTCAGGCATTCCTTTGTGAAATCATCGACGCAGGTAAGACACTTGATCCTGCGACCGGTGGAAAGTGCGTCCATGACGAAATCCATCGACCAGGTCAGATTGGGCGCCGCCGGACGGAGCAGCGGCAGACGTTCTGTTGCCAGCCCTTTACGACGTCTTCTGCGTTTTACGCCCAGGCCACTGAGGTGATAAAGCCGGTACACGCGCTTATGATTAACATGAAGCCCTTCACGGCGCAGCAACTGCCAAATACGACGGTAGCCAAAACGCCTGCTCTCCAGTACCAGCTCAGTGATGCGCCCTGATAAATGCGCATCAGCAGCCGGACGGTGAGCCTCATAGCGGCAGGTCGACAGGGATAAACCTGTAAGCCTGCAGGCACGACGTTGCGACAGACCGGTCGCATCACACATCAGCATCACGGCTTCCCGCTTCTGGTCTGTCGTCAGTACTTTCGCCCAAGAGCCACCTGAAGCGCCTCTTTATCCAGCATGGCTTCGGCAAGCAGCTTCTTGAGTCTGGCGTTCTCTTCCTCAAGCGACTTCAGGCGCTTAACTTCAGGCACCTCCATACCGCCATACTTCTTACGCCAGGTGTAAAACGTGGCATCGGAAATGGCATGCTTGCGGCAGAGTTCACGGGCGGGTACCCCAGCTTCGGCTTCGCGGAGAATACTGATGATCTGTTCGTCGGAAAAACGCTTCTTCATGGGGATGTCCTCATGTGGCTTATGAAGACATTACTAACATCGGGGTGTACTAATCAACGGGGAGCAGGTCATTACATACGATACTACAATACCCGACGAATTAGCCTTAAATTCAAGGGACTCAGCCCGGTTGAATACCGCCTAAAGAGCTATCCAGGCAGAAATTAACAAGGCTCTGTACAGGGATTCTATCAGGAAACCTGAACGTCGTTGGACACGCTCACGCAAATGTCTGCTATGAGCGATGAGCGGATATTCACACCGACTGATAGCTGATTTTGAGTTACCAAAAAAAGCACTCCTATTCAGTACTAAAAAGATGGTAATGTTTCATAAAATCTCTTAGGCCTTGCAGGAATGGTTTTGAAATGAATGGATCTTGTTTGTGTGGAACAATTGAATTTGAACTTACTCATAAACCAGCAGTGTTTTATCGTTGTCATTGCTCGCTTTGCAGAAAGCAGAGCGGCGTGGGTTACAATCTCGCCACACTAGTGAAAGACAGTGAGTTTCGCTGGATAAAGGGGAAAAACTGCGTTGCTTCATGGTCTAAGCCAACGGGGTACCGTACAGATTTTTGCAATGTATGTGGCTCAACTGTGCCTAACAGTCTGCGAGACGTACCTTATGTCTGGGTTCCTGTTGGTTTAATTGACGAACGTCTTGACATGGAATGTGCAGGAGACTTCTGCACTGATGATGCAATGCCCTGGGATGAAACCCGCTCACCTAGTGGCCACGCTGGACCTGTCGAGTCGCTTGCCTCGCTTTTAAAGTGCCTGAAACTCAATTCCTGAGCGTCCGCACCCAGCACAAAGCGGACATCAGTATTCAAAAAAATAAAAAAACGATGATTTTATGTATAGCATATGCTATACGTGGTGGTTGTGCTATTCTTGTAAAGCAAATGCTATACAAGAGAGGTGTGTATGAAATCAGATGTTCAACTCAACCTAAGAGCTAAAGAGTCTCAGAGAGCACTCATCGATGCCGCTGCAGAGATCCTTCATAAATCGCGAACCGACTTTATCCTGGAGATGGCCTGCAAGGCTGCGGAGAATGTGATCCTTGATCGCCGTGTTTTCAATTTTAACGACGAACAGTATGCAGAGTTCATCGATATGCTCGATGCACCAGTCGAGGATGAGCCCGCCATTAATAAACTACTGGCAAGGAAACCTCAGTGGGACGTATAACCGCGCCCGAGCCGTTATCCAGCGCTCATCAGCTGGCTGAGTTCGTCAGTGGAGAGACAGTCCTCGATGAATGGCTAAAACAGAGAGGTTTAAAAAATCAAGCTCTTGGCGCTGCCCGAACGTTCGTTGTTTGCAAGAAGGGTACGAAGCAAGTAGCTGGTTTTTACTCTTTGGCCACCGGTAGCGTTAACCATACGGAAGCGACAGGCAGTCTTCGGCGTAACATGCCAGATCCTATACCGGTGATTATACTCGCTCGCCTGGCGGTAGATGTCTCATTGCGCGGAAAAGGGCTTGGCGCTGATTTACTTCATGATGCAGTACTTCGTTGCTATCGGGTTGCCGAGAATATAGGTGTACGTGCAATCATGGTTCATGCGCTCACAGAAGAAGCCAAAAATTTCTACATTCACCATGGTTTCAAACCATCACAAACTCAGCCGCGGACACTGTTCCTCAGACTCCCTCAGTAATGCGAAAGGACCTTTTGTTCGGAACTTTATGAGCAATAATTAAATAGTGCGCATGCGGTTAGTTCAATAGACATACTTCATGTGAGAAGATGGTGAACGAGTTATTGGCTAGACAAGAATGCACGTGCAGTAGGAATGCTGTGGAATGGATAATACAGCTGCGAAATTGATTATTTAGCATTATAGGGAACAAAAAAGAGCCCATGTATTAAATGGACTCTTTCTCTGATGCCTCGGTTAATCTGTCCAACTTTTTGGGGTCAGTACACCACGAGGCCCACTGAATGTCTAGTCAACACCAGTATGGCCTCTTACCGCGCAATTTGCAAGGAGAAGAAAGCCATGAAGCTACCGCGAAACGCCCTGGTCTGGTGCGTATTAATCGTGTGTTTAACGCTCTTGATATTCACATGCCTGACCCGGAACCGCTTATGCGAAGTCCGGCTAAAGGACGGGAACAGGGAGGTCGCGGCAAGCCTGGCTTACGAATCCAACGGTAAGTAGCAACCTGGAGGCGGGGGAGACCCCGCCTTTTCAGGGCTGTGTTGATCCGACATGCCTGAAGCGCCTTTATGAAGGGGTTGCCGTTCGCCGGTAGCCCCTTTTTCCTGACTACATGAAATAAAAAAAGCCCGCACGACGACGGGCAAAAAAACACATTCATCTTTCTACACATGGATTCAATGAATCGCAAATCAATCTAGCACACTTCACTCCATGTGACACCCTGTCATCAGTCTGAAAAACAGGACGGAGACACAGCCTTTATCCTGACGTCTGCTCAACGGATGAGGGGGGCATCAATATATTAAATTACTGGCTAATTAAATCCATGAAACACAATCAGGAAAATCATTAATCCTTATTTTCCTGTCGGATTTTATACACCGGTATGCTGCATGTTAACTCATAAAAACTCTGGATGATTCTGAATGCTGTAAATGATTAAGGCGTTTATAACCGGTTTGGTATGCATTTCCCGTAAGCTGGAAATAGCGCCCGATGATAATAAGGGGTTGATGGTCGTTATTTTATTGGTATCCTGGTGTGCATGAATGAAATATTCGCTTATACCTTGCCAATATTTTTTTAAACAGGGGGTTCACGAATGAAAACTCAAAACACTCCAGTTGCTCACAGCGACATTCTTTTTACCCATATCGTGAATACGCTGGTGGACCTTGCTAAACATGAAGGCACTCTAATGACGTTTGAAGGCCTTCTGCGGAACGGTATCGAGGTAGATGAAGAGATGATGGATAGCATGCTGGGGGTGAGTCAGGACTCAGCTGCTCAGTGCGTGGTTCAGCTAGGGGATTGTGGTGCCATAACGAGCCCTGCGGTATATGAAATGGTTAAACACGTTGAGCAACTGGCCATGCGTTTAGCCCCAGACTGGTGGAAGCAAATCGTGCCATGGTCGGTTCAGCCGCTGCGTTATTACCAGAAAGAGGCTATGGCAAAACGCGAACGATTTATTGTCCGTCACAGGGAACGGCAGTGCCCCTTCCTCGTATACGTAACTGGTCAGGTAGAGTATCCGGAAGATGACCCGATGTATGGCAAGTACGTTACAGAAGGTACGTACCTGGTAGGTAAAGCGAAAACCATACATGATGCCCTTGAGTGCGCAAAAGAAGCTTTTACGCGGGGTGAATGGATTGTCCAGGATGAAGAATGGCGGGATGAGTTCATTGACCACCTGACAGGACGTGACCAGGGGCCGGTGAGTTTTTCCGAAAGGACTATAGAGATCCGCGATAGGGGTGACAGGCTGGTGTTAACAGGCAATGCCCGCACACTGGAGTGGCACCGCCATGTAACCAGCCCTGATGAGATCGAAAAGATAAAAGCACAGCAAAAAGACCTCTATCAGAAAGCAAGCTATGAGAGTGGCTGGGACAACTACGAGACTGCACGACAGCTGCGGCGGCAAGCTGAACAGTTATCTCTCGGTTTTGTTGAAGAATGCTGGCGTAACCATCCGGAAGTAATTCAGGCGGTAGAGAAGTTCGAGTATCCGGTGTTTATAGATGAGGAGATGGCTCTTTTTAATGCAAATCAGGATGCTGGTATTGACTGATGGTCAGCTGGTGGCCGACGCGAACATTATGAACCGGAATCGCCCGGAACAGGTGTTGCTGACCGGTTGGCTGTCTATGGCCATCACTTTAGCCCATTTCTCCTGAATGCAAATTCTCCGGTACTGTGGCACCGGCTGAGCCAAACGAAACGGACAATCAGGAAAATATGCTGCTCGTTAGTTGTGGCCGATCAAGCTACTGCTGGGTCAAAAACTCTGTGGCATATTCAACGGAGTCGAGAGAAGCACATCCCGACATGCCAAAAAAACGGCGATCGTTGACACCGGTGATCCTGAAAGGGACAAGGGTTCCTGTATAGCCTATCTGGACGTTCCTTTCTTCTATCACTATGTCCCGACGCTCCAGCTGCGGCTTAGAGAAAACGCGCTCTCTGTTCACGAGTATGTCCTGAATGACGGCATCGGTTGCCTGACCAGCTGTAACCGTGGGACAGGCCTTGATATCAGCTCTGAGCGCTGCTTTCGACTCAAAATAATACAGCGCGATAAGTCCGCACAGCAGCAACACAATGCCCGCCATACCAAGACCAACACCTTTCAGAAATCTGGACATACTACATCACCGATAGGATATGGATGAGAACAAGAAAGAAGCCAGAAATTTGCCATAAACATACTGTGTAATCCAGTCCAGAAAATGACTCAAAATGCCTGGAAAAGATTGAATGTTGGATTAAAGGATAAAGAAAAAAATCCCGGAATGGCAAAATCCAACAGTTAAGGGGATAGGGCACTACATGGCTACTGTAAAATGTTGTCTTAAACCCAAAAATAAGAGATTCGAGCATGAAGATAAATATAAAGGATGCCCCATCCAGGTCAGAAACCATAATCCGCAATATTGCTTACGCTGTAAGAGCAACGGCGATAATGACGGAATATTATCTGCGCTCATTCCCGGTCGTGTTTTTTTATGTGCTGGTGGGATTTGCATTAGCATTTGATTCCACGGGTGTCCCTTTGGCTACCCTGCTGCAACAAGGAATGTTAACTAACATTCTGACCTGTTCGGTTATGGGTAACCTCCTCTGGCTGGGGGTTAACCTGGCATTAAGAGGCGATTCCGTTTTCAAAAACCTGTGAGTGGCTGATTAACGCTCTCTGGGCCAAAAGTTACTTTCAGAATGACTCGTCAAGAAATGGAATAAACCATGCGCAGCAAAATCAGCAAAACCTCGATCTCACTAATCTGTTTGATGCTGGTGGCCTCCTCTGCGGAAGCCGGATATAAATCCAGTTCCTATCGGTCCTCCTACAAATCGTCCTTCCGCCCCTCGTCCATTACCAGGTCGTACACCTCTTCAACCAGAGTCCAGGCGAGCCGCACGGTTAATGATACCCCAGCACCAGCTGGCACCAGGCCGCTGACCACCAGACAGAAAGCGATGATTGCAGGTCCTGGAGCCGCATTAACGGTCGGGGCTGTTTCCGCGTCATCAGGAAATAAACCGTCCGAGAGCACCTCCGGGAAGGTGAGGAACCAGGCTGATGGGTATGCTGTTGTCAGTAGTCGTTCTCAGACCAAGGGAGATAACGAAGGCGCTGCTGCAGGCACTACGCCAAAGAAATCAGTGAGCGGGTCGGAGCTGGTGGCTAAGAAAGGGACTATATCTGCATCAAGTCCATCCTCCGTTAAATCGTCGTCAATCGCGCCAGCTCAGCGCATCCCAGGGACCTCCGGCCGGGATTATAGTAACCTGCGTCAGGCGGCTCCGGATAACGTACGCACTGTCATTCGTGAACGTGAGCGAAGTGGGACAGACTGGACAACTCTTGCACTTATGTACTGGATGATGAGCAGCAACAACAGCCATGCATCCTCGCTTACATCCAGCAACAAAGAGTGGATTCAGCAACAGATTGATGAGCAGGAAAGTAACGGTGCAAGCCGGGGAGCTGCGATCAATGAGCTGAAAGCGGCCGGGGTAGATACTTCATCGATGACGGTTGCAGATAACAGCCAACACGCGTCGACTGTCTCCTTCTCCTACGATATGCCGACAGAATTAAAGGCGGGTCAGGTCTGGACGTTCGTTGTTAATGCCACATGGAATGATAAAAAACAGGCTCCGTCATGCGAGTTGCAAGGCGCGAAATTTATGGCAGACAAAGACAAGTTATACGGCATGTGGAAAGCACCTGAAACTGTCGGGCAGAAAACGCAAATGAAGTGTAAAGCGTTTGGTGTGGAAGAAATTAAAAAGCTGGTGTCTTCCTGACAGTACCATCATTGCCAGCTGCTGGAGGGGATCCGTGCGGTTCCCTTTATCGCTCATCGAAAAGTAAGAAAAGACGGTAAATCCACATGAGTTATATGCCATACGAAACCTATGTAAATGAAAATACGATGAAGGCTTATTGTGTTGTGACGATTACTAATGATCGTGAATACGAGGAAGCTATTAGGATTCTTAACTCTATTTCTTTAGAAAAGGAAAGGTTGTGTAAAACAGTACATGAGGACTTTAGTCAGATTTTAAATTATTTCGCCGCACAAATTGAAGTGCTTATGATTGCTTATGAAAAAGATAATCCCTGTGTGAGCAGGAATATTGAGCGGAAAAAAGAGCGATATAAACTAGGTGTTGTGTTTGTTTCATCGTTTTTGCTAGGGATAGCATTCATGGTTCATTACTTTGTAAGTCCGCAGGAATTAGGCTTCCTGGAGCTGATATCCTCCCTTGCATTGTTAGTGACAAGTGCATCTGCTTTTCAGGATTATCGGGCTCTCCTATCCAGATCTAAACGATAATTTTTACTTAGCAACGCACAGACCGGGAAAAGTAACTTTTGGGATGCCCCGGTACGACGATTTCCTTAAACAGGAGCCGCAAATGTATAGCCGTTTCATGAACGATCCACTTGATGAGGAATACCTGCTTTCCCCTGGTATTGTGGGTTCCTATGCTGATGGTGAAATCCCGGCAGAAGGGATTGAGGTAAGGGAGGCGGTAATACGATTCAAAGTCACAGGCGATCAGATGTTGTCCATGAATCTGTTCCACAGGCTGTTTCATTACCAGCGTTACAGGGAGGTTAGGGCATCATTCAACAAAAGCAGGTTAGCGCTGGTGGACATGGTTAATCGTTCCCAATTCCACAAAGCAGCAATGCGGCGTATCTACAGTGATTTGCCGGAGCAAAGCATTGCCCGCAGGGTTCTGCTTGATTTTATTGGATAGCTTTCGCTGACCGTGAGGAAGTACTGGCTCAGTAACGATATGTTTAATGAACAGGCATTCAGATAAATGGAGATGATTATGAAAATAGTATCATTTGTAAAATTAGATAGATTCAATGAAAAATTAAACGACGGTAAAGCCGTTATCCTCGCTGGTTCCTGTAAAGACGTGAAACCTCTGAACATAGCGAGAAACATCATCGTAAGGTCAACGCCGCTCAATGAGCAAATGGCAGGCCGGTCTGATGAAGAAAAAATAAGATTGCACTTGCTGTATACAGCAACAGTAATTTCAGATTCGTATTGAATTGATTTAAGAGAAAGTAACTTTAATTGTCACCGACCATGCCTCATTCTCGCCGTAGTGATGCTGTTATGCTAAAAAAACCTGCAGTTAGTGGATGGAAGCATCAACATCAGCATACAGTGCTCTTGATAGACCGGGCTCGATCGTAAGCGCGTTAATGTATATCTGACAGGACGTCGCTGTTCATTCCAGGCCCTCCCGGAGACGGCGACTCCCCCTGATATCCCGGTCGGCATTCAGCACAAAAGGTACTTTTCATCAACGGACCTCACCGAGGCAATTCATCAATGCGCCACATAATTTCTCGTTGTTTATGAATACCCGATCATCTGAATCCTGTTGCTAAAGACCCACCAAAAGCACTGGTAACAAAAACTCGCACTAAACATAGTTCCAGACCCGAATACAATTCCGATATAAGTCACTTTTTTTGGGGCGCGGGAAAGTCGCTTTGTTGCATGTTTGAAAAGGGGGCTTTGAGGAGGCTTTCGAATATTTATAATGGGAGCAAGTTCGAACTGCTGGTGGATATGACATGACATTTCTCAAATCTCTGGACTCGCCGCCGTTCATCGCAACATATCGTTGGGCGGGGTCATTCGATGGACGGTATATGCCACAGGCATATTCGCTTTTGCTGGAACTGAATCAACACACTTATCTGCCGGTGGTTAATGCCGAGTTTGATATCTGTGTCATCAGCTGCGGCAAAGAGTGGTGGTGCTTCAGGCTGGTGGATGTGAAATCTGATGAACGTCAGGAAGGAATGGTAGCCCGGACGGCATACCGGTTAAACCAGTCAATGGGGATCGCTGAGCAGATGGTTAACATGATCCGCGCCTGGCAGTCCGTTCCGTACCTTAATCCTCCTGCATCTGACTACTTTAGCTAAACAGGGCCAGCTGGTGGCCCTGTGCATATAGAACGGTGGAAAATGGATGTGAGCTATTCACGGTACTGCTTGTGGATGACCTGTGAGCGCTTACGCGAAAATAACTTTTTCAGCACACGGAAGAATAGTGTGGTAGTCAGTAGCGTAAAATAGGTCACCCTGTGCGGTACAGATATTGGTTGTCGATGTTTCAGTTTCAGTGAATAGACGTGACCCAGGTCGGTCAACAGCGTCTGCGGCGGCATTGCTTTACGCAGGTCATTTTCGAACCAGCTAACCTCCTCAACACTATACACGGGCTCAGCATCGTATGCGGTGAACTTGTTCCCGAGGTCATCACAATTACGGCACAACCACTCCGGTGCTGGGTCTGCCATAAACTTACTGGAGCCCGTCAGTAACACAACATTAACAATACCCTCATCATCCCGCTTTATGGCCCGACACACTCCGGATATGTGGGTTTTGTTACGGCTTCTGCGTTTCATGGCTTACTTCCTGATGGTTAAAATACGAAATAAATTCTTCGTAGAAAATGTTATTGCGTAGAGCACCTTGTTGAAGATCACTAAGGCGGATCATGTAGTGTCGAATTGGTTGGCCTATCGTGACCTTTAACGAGGCAACAGGGAAATGAGAAAGTGATAGTTTGAGTTGACGGATTTCTTCCTGATTAAAACCCCAGGATCCGACATCATCTAAAATTCGAAGACGGATGCAAAGATTTATATCAGTTACCAAAACCACCCGTAGCAATACTCTTACGTGAGCAGAATTGTTATTGTTCCTGACACGATTTAAGAGAGTAATAATCGTGTCGATATCGGATGAAAGCGTATCGCTATTAATATTTTCAACTTGCTGCTGATCTGGTGGAGTACTGGATTTTAACTGCTCAAGGCTGTGTGCAATGACGACAGCCGGATCAGTGATAATTTGACTCTGACGGGCAAACAGCGCTTCAAAATCGCTGTTAATGTCACCGATCCCCTCACCAGAATCTTCATCTTGCGCTTCCTCTTCCGTTTGGTCGAAATCATCCTCCTCTGCCAGGGGTTTTCCGTGAACAGAGGTACTATCATCCGGTGTATGCTCTGAAAGTGACTTTTTGACCTGTGCTACATCAACATCAGTGCTCTCAATGGTTTGATTTATCGGGTTTATACAGCCATCACCGTACGAATATGAAGCGTAATCCGCCCAGAATTGTTCAACATCATCTTCCTGATCATCGGAAAATTCCGCTGATGGTATGTCAGTCGGTTCATGTTCAGTTCGAGTCAGTTCAGGCGTTTGCTCTTCATAACGTTCCGGAGGGAGTGGCTCAGGTTTCACCTCAGCCAGTGGCGGCGGAAAAGTGAAAGACCCCCCTTCATCATCAGTCTTAACCCCACCAAATAAATCTGGAGAAAGCAAAGGCAGCATCTCAACCTCTCTAATATCAGGTTGATGACGTAACTGAACAAGAGATACTTCGTCAGTTAACTGAACATACCGTTTCCCGTCATTGCACGGAATGCTGAATTCTTCATCGAGGCTTCCTGACCGTAAAGAAAGAACAAAAAGACCGGTCTCAATTAAGCGCGGCTCTTCAAGCGGTGCTATGGAGCGAATATGTGTTTCTGATACATACAGGACCCCATCGATTAAAGCCAGTTCATTAGCATTAATGGCATTATTTTTGAACTGATGCTGGAGTCTGGAAATGTACTCATCAGGACTCACTTCACCTTTTTTACGGCGGGTTTTAACAGGTTTTTTAGAATCAGGTTCTTGTGTCTCAGGTTCAGATGCATCTGTTCTAAGGGATGTTTTATTAGTGTTTTCCTGAACCTGCTGATTCTCACCGGAAGTAGCCTGATCATTTTCAGAATCAGCAGTATTATCTGTATCTGAAACTGTACTGTTACTTTCCGCTGCAGTATGTGTATCAGCCGTTGAGACTGCAGCGTTATCAGTGGATTGAGTTACTCCAAGACGGATTGATTTTGTTCCATTAGCAAGAGGGCGTAAGTAAAGTGTGTCATTCCCTTTGCGGTCGACAAAAACATAGTCATTAGTCTCATTAATACTGAAAATACCCGGCGTACTTTCGGGCAGAATATCGTATTTAAACAGAAAGCCAACCCATTTGATTTTTAAGAGAGAGAACCAGCTCAGGCCTTTGATACCCTCATCAAACATTCGTTGTATGTCAGTTTCCGTAAAGTCACCGCGATGGAAAAAGTGAGCAACCCGTTGTTCACCGTATGGCTCTATATAGCCCCCACTTAAAAGAAGGTCGGTTAATGCTTTGCGGCCAAGATCGCCATCCGGGAAGTTAATCCCAAGATGTTTAAACTGATTCAGGATGAAATCAAGGGCCGCATGTTCGTTGATGTAAACAGAGCCACCGATAATCATAATATGTACCGGAGGCGGTGAGTTTCTGTCATGTCGTACTGACGATGAGTCGAAACCATTGATATTAAGAGTACTGATGTTGTCTTTCAGAATCGCGATGGCACGTGCAGCAGTATCAGAGGCCCGAATACCGGATTGTTTATCATACCGGTAGCTGGTATCGGTGCCGGTGGAATGCCAGTCGGCCGTTCTCATGCAACGAGAAATAAAATCATCACTGGTTGTATAATTACCCAATGCCGACAGCATTTTATCGTACAACCGTTCTTTGACCACGTCGCTCAAATAATTAAGACACGTATCGTTTAAGCAGCGTTCCAGGAATACAGGTGCCCGCACGGAATGCTCGTTAGCCTGCCTTTTCCGCCAGATAACTTCATAGGAAAAAATACGGTTGGACTTTGCCCAGTCCATCAGGCTGGACGAGAGCGGACGCCAGGTGCTTTTAACGCCAGGGGTGGACGAAATAACGTCGACATCAAATATCTTCCCTGCGTCATGTAAAAGCCCACAAATAAAGGCTGCATAAAGATAACGACGTTTTCGGATCTGTTCTTCATCCTGCAGACCAATAGGGAGTAATTCAGTGCTGTACGCAAATTTTAAAGCGAGGAAAGCAGTTTCTAAACTGTGCGTTAACAGGCCGCCTGTACCGGCATGGTGATGGTTTTCAGACGCAGGTAAAAGATGTATCCAGCGTGTATATTCCATCAATGGCTTAATGACCAGATTAGTGAAGGTATAGGCCTCCTCACTCAGGTCTGAATTTGGCAAACCGATATACATATTAATTTCCTGTAACCGGTTAGCATGTACAGATAGAATCTCACGCTCTGAAAAGAGTGTTATACCCGCAGGCTTGCTTGGATAATCAAGATAGCTTTGAACATCCTTGTTAGGCGTGTGCGGGATATCGTACTCATCATCTGTATCATAAATAATATCGTGGTCAGGCCCTCCGAAGAGGGCGACCCTAATTTTTAAAAAAAGCCTGGATATAATATTCATATCAACCTGTGAGTTATTGTACCGAAACAGGAGTGGCAGAAGGCTGTGTTTTGTCAGATGGTTTACCGGAGCCAGCTGCTTCTTCTTGTTTTAATGTCGGCTCACTGCCAGCATCAGCAGAACTGTTACTGTGACCGGACTGAAGAGGGGCTTTAGTTTCGAGACTGGCAATATAAAGTTCCACCGATTTAAACCGCTTAATGCTCTGGATGAATGGCAATGCGTCGTATTTTCCATTCACGCGGTTTTCAGTGTTCAGTATTTTAGTGATGTTGTCCATCGCAACCCGCAGTGAGCTCAGGAGTTGCAGGATAATTCGGTCATGAACCTGTTGTGATATCTGACCGTATAACCACAACTGATGTGCCTGACGAGTCAGGACGTTGATGGTCTGGATAATATCCAGTAATTTATAGGTCATTGGGTGGTTCCAGCGAATTTCAAATTCACCATAGTCGAACCCTTCGAATGAAGAATCATCCAGAGGCAGTCGGGCGACATTTTTGTCAATCTGCTCTTTGAAGGTATTTACATTACCCGACAGTTCATCGTAAACACCGGAGAGCCATTTCTGAACTTTAGTGCTTGTCGCCTGGTCACCTTCTACCAGTCGGAAAATATTATAAATTGCATTGGAAATGGCGTTAAACTGGCGCAGGCAGGTTCTGTTTTTTTCATGAAAATGCGTATAGAACTCACTTGAAAGTGGCTTTAATTTTGAAATGACCATCCCTAACGGGCGGTTATTGCCAGCGTTACGTTGATTGCGCGGTTCAGTTTTTGGGGATGCGTTCTCAGCCATTATATTAACCTCTTCAGTTTTTCCAGCCTTTTGATGTCGGCCAGTTTTCGTTGATGGTATTCCGCGAGTAGTTCACGGATTGGTTTAATTTTGTTTTCTGTTTCCAGGATCATCTCCAGTTCCCAGTCCAGGGCTTTTTTAAAACAACTAACGCTGTATCCTCCGAGTTTAGGTTTAACAACCACGCCATGATGTTCAATTTTGTTTTTGAACCTGGGCGAAAAATCTTTCCATACAATTGTCAGCTTTTGCGATGAGCCGACCTTTTTAAACACCGGTGCGAATCGACCGGGCATGAATTTCCCCCCGTTTGCATACGTGGTCTGGGATATCAGTTGGTTTCGTGCCTTCCAGGCCTCCCAGTATTCATCCAGAATTTTAGAAGCCTCCGATTTCAGTAACTCGATATAGCGAACCGAGTTCTCGATAACGATTTCCTGATGTGCCGTAATTATCGGGTTCATATCAACTCCTCCATTCTCACAGACTACATGAATCCCAAAAGATTTTTCTGAACTAACAAGGGTGTTTGCATTTTTTTTTAAATTTTTTTGTGCACATGTCGTCGGCAAAAAAGTAACTTTCTTGTGAGCATGACCAGCAACCTCTGCCTGAGGCCCAACAAAGTGTGCGTTCCACCTCCCGTAAAACCACTCCTTGCAACCGTGGAGATGGAAAAGTAACTTTTTTGCGAACCAGTAATAGTTACCCTTATGCATAAGTAACTTTTTGCGTAATAGTTACAAATGATGGAGCATGAAAATTTGTTGTCCATTGGTCACTATTCCGGGAAAAGTTACAAATGAAGATTTTTCCCCATTGGTACCTTTTTTCAAAAAAGATACCAATGAAAGATGTCGCTTATCGACGGTTTTTTCAAAAAAGTGCCTAATGATATTGGTGAAAATTCGGATGTTCTTGCACAAGGAACTAAAACGAAGAAAGTGCCTTATACTATTTGTGATTAACCCTTTTCTACACTCCCTCGGATTGCTATGATATAATAAAACCTCTTTCAGTAACCTACGTAGCGCGATTTAAAAGTATCCTGGAGAGCGTATGGACGTACAACCCAACGTACAGACTGACACGGTCATTAAGGCGTTTCTCCGCTCGGAGTTGCAGTTGATACGTAGTCAGAAAAAACTACTCAGTGTGTTGCCTCGTGATCTCGCGTCGGACTACCGCTATATACCGGACAACCTGCTGGAGCGTTTTTTCCATCCCGCCACGGATGCGCGTCTAAATAGAATTGCCCTGTCAGAAGCCAGGCCAGGTAGCCTGCTAGTTCCCCGTGTCAACGGGAAACCTGTTTTATGGGGTGAGTTAATAAAATTAATCCTGGATGACTCTCAGTTACTGAAGTTTGAAACGTACGGCAGACCTTTTGACAGTACCGAGATGAAACCAAATGAGCCATGCGAATTATTGAGCGGGAAGCAGTATGTTTATAAACCCGTCGACCTTGAGTTATTCAGGAAAAACATCGTCTCTATACAGATGAATTTCCTGGTCAATCTATGGAATCTGGCCAGATTTAAACCGGCTTATGTCAGGGCTTATTTGGCCCTGTCTAATGACGCTTTTCAGATGCTCCTCGATACAGAGATGTCCGCCTTTGTGGAGATGACAAATGTGGTTCTTTTCCCCGGTTTATAACCTATGATACCGGACGACGTGATCACAAAGTATATGCATGGGGTTACGAGATTATGGCTGATGTTCTGGAAGGTTTCATTCCAAGGGAAAATATGGAAAACTTACGGGTCGAATTTGCTCTTAAAGATTCATATGAGAAGCTAAAGTTATTTTAGCGGTGTCTGGATGCTATATGAGTTAGCTGGTTTCACTCATTGATATGGTAACCTGATTACGGTTCATTCATGTTAGTGAATAACAGTATCCGAGCGTGCTTCGCTGAAAAGTAACTTTTCTGAAAACATGAAGTGGTTTTTCCTGCCGGTCGACAGAACCGGACCAGGTACACGTTAAGGAGAATGCAGATAATGGGCTTTAAAAAGAGCGAGGTAAGCCAGCTAAATAGTCTGGCAAGTGCCATAAAGTATAGAATTTGATGCCAATAAATATACCATAACACATTTGTATGGTCGTAAAGTTGCCGACAGCCTGGAGTACCCCAAAGGGATAAATACAAGAAAAGGGGTAGGTAAATGGCTCGGTGAAAAATCCGCCATGTTGCTGTCAAATGTCGTTGTAAACAATGCTATTCATATTTTTGGATATGACCCTCAAAATCCTACAGAATCAACCAGAGAAATGGATTTTAATGCACTTGTTGATTTGTTAATTAACACGGGCTATACGCCGGAATACTACCCGCTCAAGGTCAACAGGATTGTCGAAGTTCTCAACGGGATGTCGGAAGCTGACTATAAAGACTATTGCCTGGTATGTAAAAAGCCCTTCATACATGCGCCGGACAGGTATGATTCCTGCCCGACATGTAGCGCAAAAAAATGCAAAGTTGCTATTATGCGTTATTCTCAGTCCGTAATTCCCTTTGAATAAAAGTAATTAAGATTACATGGAAAATCAGCTTTTACACACGGCAAGCACCATCTGCCATATCGCGTTTGCATCGACGGGAATAACGACACCGTCAGATGAGCAGGGTTTTTTTCATCTTTCCGACAGCATCCATAATCGCCTGCGTGCGATTTCTCCTGACCTTCATGTCCGTTGTGCCTCTTATTTATTCCTGCCTGTCATTCATACAGAGTTAAAAACTGGCGACCTTAAAAACCATTTTCCTTCTTATATCCTGCAACTTGTTCAGGAACTTGCACCGTTAAAAAGAACTACCTGTCCCTCCGGAAAAATCAGGTTTGATAAAGAGCTGGACGCCATGTTTTCAGCCAGTCCAGATGCTGTCAGCATTCGTCTGGCCGAATATCTTTCGGGCCCATCCCGTTTTCTCCGGATGATAAAAAACCCTGACCGTAAGGCGAGAGTTGAGAAAATACTCGCTGCCAGAAAATGTAATCTTTCGCATCAGCTGGCACTCCTGATGCAGGCAGAAGAAACCGTGTCCAGATTTAAATCGCCGGGTAATACCTGGCGTCCCTGAACGGGGTCATGTTATATCTTCCTCATTATCTTTTACTTTCTGGTGTTGACCTTTTTAACCAACTGAAGGTCAACGTGTTCGTGTGTCAGGAATCTATCCTCCCGTTTATTGTTTAACATTCCGTAAATTCACAGGCTTAATCATTCAGCGTATAACCGTGGTGGTTTTACTGAATAGTCATGTTACAGGTAAACCCGTTACCTGGAGTTACTCATTTCTGGCTTTCCCGATGATTCATGATCCGGCGACATTGAATCCCAACACCCCTCAAGAAAAAATCCAGATTTCGTACAGAACATCTTCCTTATAGAAGAAATCGGATTTTTTTTTATGGGATGATAATGCTAACCATCGAGGGGTAGCATATGCAGAACACCAAAACTTTTATCCTGAAAGCCGCCATTAGTTCGTTGCTGGTGCTTTCCACTATGAGCCTGGCGGATACGCAGAAAGTTGAGAACACACCTTTTGTTTCGGGACAATCCCTGAAAAAAGGTTTCTTCTGGTATAACGATAAAGAACCGGTAAAAGATGAAGAAGAACAACCACAACAGCCATTAACGGGGTCGCCGTCTCAGGACAAAAAAGAAGAGCTTAAGCTCGATTCACGCTGGCTAAAAGAAAATCTGCTGAATCTTCGTTATGCGGCAATGGATAACCCGACCAACGAAAACCTGTCCCGCTATTATACTGCGCAACGTTTAATGCTGGATATTGCCACCCGTTTCTCTGACCGGACCCGCGACTATTTCCTTAATAACCCGATGATGTCAGAAAAACGACGACAGCCAACCGAAACTGTCGCGTTAAATGCACACCGTGCAGGACTTGAGGAAAATCAGCAAAAAGCACTTACCTCCATCTTTCAGAAAGGTGGATTGTTTTTCTTTTTCCAGAGTACCTGTGCGTACTGTCACGAGCAAAGCCAGATACTGAATTTCATGCAGAACTATTATCACATTGACATTATGCCGGTGAGTATAGACGGGCGACCTCTTCACAATGGTTTATTTCCCCGTTATGGACGGGCAACGATGGAGATGATCAAGCAATACGCCATCACAGAAGTTCCCACTATTTATCTCATGTCCAATGATGGTTCTCAGGCTACACGAGTCAGTACCGGTCTGGTGTCCGCTGACGAACTGAAAAATACGATTATTCTTGCGGCCAGAGGTATGAACCTTCTCGACGAAGCGACATTCCAGAACACGCTCGATATTAAGAAACAATATGCCATTGGCGACAGAGATGTTCTGACCGTGAACAAAGAGCGCTATGAACAGGATCCTTATCTGCTTCAGCACATAATGGATGAAAAACTTAGCGGGTACGACATGCCAACAACCGATCGGGTTAAAACCGGTATTTCAGAAAATGAAGGGGGCTTAAGTGGCTACTGATTTTCCAAAAGTAACTTTCATGAAAAAGTTACTTTTATCGGCCATGTTCTTTGGTGTGTTCTCCATGCAGCAGGTCCATGCTGCCAACGTCATGGAGGGCATATTTAAAGGTATGGTGGCTTCAACAGATCCCGCTTCCGTAAGAACGGCATCACGTGTCGGAGCTGTTGGGGGGAGTTTCTCATACCGCCAGCCTCAGGTGAATACCAACCTCGTCAATGTCAGTTTCCCGAAAGCCAGCGTCGGGTGTAACGGCATCGATATTTTCCTCGGCAGTTTCAGCATGATCAATGGTGATCAGCTTGTGCAGATTGGACGCGGTATTGCGCAGGGGTCAGCGGTATATGCTTTTAACACGGCAGTATCGGCAATCTGTGCCGATTGCGCAGCGATCATTGCCAACATTCAGGACAAGCTCGCAGCACTGAACAAATTTGCCAAAGACAGCTGTAACGCAACCTATGAGTTTTTGCAAAACGGGCTGGGTACACCTCAGGAGTTTACTGAGAAAATAGGGCTCGGCGGCGGCGCTGTTGACTCCATGGTATCAGGTATATTCCCGGATTTTGGTAGCACCATGAGTCAGCCTGCCAGTGAAGTCAACAAAAAGAACTATGCAAAAGATCCTGATGCCTTTAAAGAGAAATATGCAGGGAATATTGTTTACCAGGGATTCATGAGCATTGATAACGGCAATATGAATGTGGGGGGCGTGACTGAATTAACAGGTTACAAACTGGCCGAACAAATTATGTCGCTTACAGGAACACTTATCGTCAGCTGGGATAGTAATGGAGAAAATTCAGCGATAACACCGATCCCACCTACGATGAAAGCCGCTGATTTCATAAAGGGGACAGGATCCGGCAACGTTAAATTAAATGTTTGTAACCCAACACCTGATTTACGCAGTAACAGGAAAGCACAGTGTCTTGAAATGCGTCAGGACTCTATACAATTTAAAGGTCTTTCTGAAACCATTATTGAAACTTTACTCGAAATTCAGCGGGCTGTCAGGAATGACACTGAGTTGACGCAAGACCAACGTAAACTTATCAGTATGTTAGGTGTTAATAACATCATTCCGACTCTTCAGACCTTGTCAGCTGCTGAGGGGGTTCAATACATCAATGATATCAGTACGATCGCGGCCAAAAACTTCACAATAGAGTTGCTGAGTAGTGTGCAGAATAAAATGACGAATATGACTTTGCCTTCAGAGGCAATGGCATCGTTTAAGGACCAACTAGAAAAAATAAACCAAACCTTCAGAAACCAGATCCGCAGCGCTTCAGAGGTTCAGTCCATACAGAACACTGAGGAAAAAACGGTCCTGGCTTACTGGGATATGGCATACGTTAAAAAACGGACCTATGGCGATAGCGGGAATGGTGGCTGATATGAGTAATTACACTATTTATACCATTGGTGATATTGATTTTGTTTATACGGCTTTTAACGGGATCGCGCTGATTTTTTCCACTCACGGATCCAATGAATGGCTCAGATTTGCTGCATATGCAGCAGCAATTGGACTTTTTTATAAATCCCTGCGGTGGGTTCTTGCCCCCACAAAAAACGATGTCCCGATCTTCTCCTGGATAATGGGGTTGCTGTTCTATTCCATTGCCGTAATTAAAGCCGATGTAACACTGGAATCGGTTAAAACGGGGGAGGTCAGGAACATAGACGATGTTCCGTTATTTATCGCGTCAACCGGTGAACTGACAACCGGATTACTGCACGGGCTCATTACGGACTGGCGAGCAGCGTTTGACCCGCTTACGCCGGTGGGCCAGGTCACTGACACGCTCGATGACAGCCTGACGCTGGGCCCAATGACCAAAATGGTCAAATACATGGAGTGGGGTGGGGAATCCAGTGGATTCTGTCAGGCTTTCCCAAATACGATGAGCGGGAGTGAAAAACCTGTTACTTTTGATGTCTGCAGAATCATCCAGTCTATTGCACGCTATTGTATTAAAACGACCCAAGACTCAGAGGTCAATACACCACTCAGAGGGGTGGCGTTGAATGAAATCTATGCCACAGATCTTGCGTCAGTAATGAACGTGATGGATTCAATGACGGCCAACAGCCTGAAGACAGCCAGCGTCCCAATGGTGACATCGACAGGTTTGCAGTATGCGTCGTGTACAGATGCCTGGGCGGCGGTTAAAGCCGCATTCGACTCGCCTCAGGGCGCGTCAATTATGCGTAATTTGGGTCAGATGAATCAGTTTGTAGCACCGCAGCAGGAGGATAGCGGCCAACAAACCGATTTTATCGGAGGTGCAGCCACCACGCTTTTTGGAAGTGCCGGTCAGGCTCACAATATCACGACTGCTGCATTTGTCCTCAACCAAATAGATAAAGGTGTGTTGCAGTATCGCAAGTCGTTGGGTATAGCGGCTGACTACCAGCTTTTCGAAGCGAGCATGAAACGTACCAACGCCATGGTCAGTCAGGGGCAACTCTGGCTGAACATCTCAGGCGCTGCAATATCGTTTCTGGAAATGTTCAGCTACATGGTTGCCCCCTTTGCCCTGATTGCGATCCTGTTTTTAGGGGGGGAAGGTATAACTTCAGCAGCAAAGTATCTGCAGCTGATTGTATTCGTTAACATGTGGCCGATAACGGCGGTCATGGTCAACGCATACGTAAAAATGGTATTGAATCAGCAGTTTGACACATGGTCATCGCTGGGTGTACAGACCACTATGAACTGGGCGAATATGGGGAGTATTCAGGAGACGTACGGCAGCTACCTGTCAGTAGCTTCAGCGCTGTATTGCATGGTGCCGATGCTGACGCTGTTCCTGTTGACCACCAGCATCCACCCGATGATGGGGGCGTTGAAAAATGTGACTCCGGATGCTCCTGCCAATACTGGACATGTCACACCAGAAGTGTGGTCGGCGGGTAATGCGGGTAAACAGTCCTTTGGTGACCAGACACACACAGCAGCCACTGCAACCGGTGGAGGTATATCATCTGGCGGGCTTCTGGATTCTCCGACCAGGATGATGCCAACGCTTGGGTTGGGGTCATCGTTAAGTGATACCGTTAACGCAGCAGGGCAGCACTCGATAGGGACCGACAGATTGTCCACGCTCAGCTCAAGGCAGGCTTTTAATGAAGCTTGGACCAGTGGAATGCAAGGCAGTCGAACGCAAACAGCAGGCTCAACAAACCAGGGTGGAATGAAGGCTGTTACTGACGTTGCGGCCGCAATGACCGGTAGTCTCGGGAAAGACGTTGGAGTATCCGCGGAAGCTCTCCAATCTATGGCAGCTGCAGCTGTACTTGGTGGTATGGCTAGCTTAGGTTTTAGCCTAGGAGGTAAAGCTAAAGGAGGAGGTGGGAGTGGCTCTGTAGGTAATTTGGTTGGAAACATAGCGGCTAGCATACAAAATAACAGTCAACTATCTGATAGGGTAAAAAAAGGCTTAACTGACAATCTGTTAAGTGCGATGAAAAATGGTGATGGATTTGCCAAAGACATAGCAAAGCTTGAGTCTAATGTGATACAGAATGGGTTCTCTAATTCTGACAGTTACCAAAAAACGGCCCAAAGGATGCAGGAACATGCCCAGGCTGTCACTAATAAAGAGAGTAATGCATTCAGTGAATCGCCACGGATAATCTAGACACTTCCGAGCCGTTGATAATACTGGTTTTCATATTCTGTCGGTGACATCTGATCGCTAGAACCATGCCGACGCTTACTGTTATAAAACATTTCGATGTAATCAAAAATATCGCTGCGGGCTTCTTCCCGCGTTCCGTAGAGCTTTTTCTTTATCCGTTCGCGTTTCAACAACTGGAAAAAGCTTTCTGCAACCGCATTATCATGGCAGTTACCGCGACGGCTCATGCTGCCCTCCAGGCCGTGTGATTTCAGGAACGACTGCCACTCATGGCTTGTGTATTGACTGCCCTGATCCGAATGAACCAGCACCTGTTTTTGGGGATTACGCCGCCATACAGCCATCAGCAGTGCGTTCAGGACAATGTCCTTTGTCATCCGGGATTGCATGGACCAGCCGATAATTTTGCGTGAGAACAGATCAACAACCACGGCAAGATACAGCCAGCCTTCGTGGGTCCTGATGTAGGTTATGTCCGTTACCCAACGCTCATCCGGAGCATCCGGATTGAACTGTCGCTGGAGCCTGTTGGGCGACACGATACTGGCTTCGCCTTTACGTGCCCGCGGGCTCCGGTATCCAACCTGAGCCTTTATCCCGACACGTTTCATCAGTCGCCAGACTCTGTTCACTCCGCACTGTTGCCCGCTGTCCCGCAGATCCAGATGGATTTTGCGATAACCATAGACGCATCCCGATTCCAGCCAGAACTGTTTAATCTGTCCTGTCAGTCTTAGGTCTGCCTGATGGCGTTGTGAATGCGGCTGCTGAAGCCAGGCGTAAAAACCACTGGGATGAACATCCAGCACCCGACAGAGCAGGCGAACAGGCCAGCAACAGGTGTTGTCACGGATAAAGGCGTACCTCAGTCGGACAGCTTTGCGAAGTACGCCGCGGCTTTTTTTAATATGTCCCGTTCGTCGGTAACCCGCTTCAGCTCTTTCTGGAGACGGCGGATCTCGGCCTGAGCATCTGACTGTTCTTTATTAGTGGAAGAATCCGGACCGTACTTCTTTATCCAGGCGTAAAGGCTGTGGGTGGTGATATCGAGACGTGTTGCAACGCTGGCAACAGAATAACCGCGATCAACAACCTGTTTGACTGCTTCAATTTTAAACTCTTCGGGATAACGCTTACCGCTCATGGGCACCTCTCTTTAAGCCATCTTAAATGACTCTGAGGTGTCTGTTAAACCCGTGGCGATTCAGATACGCCGTTTCGGATGTCTTCATGTTCACATTGTGGTGATAGTGCCTATTGGTGCCAAGAAAAAATGATAGTCCCTGCGGCTGGTAATGTTGAATTACCTAATCCAGACATGCCGGATGATTGTAAGTCTGACTACATGGAAGCCAGAAGCATAATCAATCTGTCTCCTAAAGGTGCCGCTGCGCTACTCCGCTTGTGCTTACAGAAACTCATGCGCCATCTCGGTGAACCGGGGAACAACATTAACGCAGACATTAAGTCTCTCGTTGAGAAAGGTCTTCCTCCCCGTATCCAACAAGCTGCTGACATTTGCCGTATCGTTGGTAATCAGGCCGTGCATCCCGGAGAGATTAGCCTTGATGATGACCCTCAGTTAACTCATGGTCTCTTCAAGTTATTGAATATCATTGTTGATGACCGCATCACCAGACCTAAAGAAATCGAAGCGATGTTCCAGAGTATGCCTGAAGGTCCACGTCAAGGCATCGAAAAGCGGGACGGCAAGGCTAGCGGATAGTCCTTCGGAATTAGGGCACACTATAGGGGAAGTCTAATACGACTCACTATAGGGAGATACGCTAATTCACCTTGATAATTGAGCATGTATCAAGCATTTTGAATTAGGTAGCACTATAGGGAGACAGTGAGAAATTAATTTTATGATGACACTCACTGTCCCTATGTACACTTCACGCTGGCGCATTTAGCACCGCTGCCAATCAGCATTCCTTTAACCGTAACTCATCGCATCCTTTCAGGGGCGGGATGACCACATACAGACGAACACAGCGGAGACATTATGTCACTGCTTCCCGGTTCTTCTAGGTCAGTCGATGAGTGAATAGCAAATAGTCTTTATATTAATAATAGACACGAGCCTACAGGGGCTAACTTAAAGTTTACTTAAAGACCCTTAAGATACTTAGGGTTTAAATAATTGATTAATTAAAAGATTACTCTAAGAACTTAAAGAATAACCTTAAGTGAACTTGAAGAGGTGATGATATCAATCATAATCAATCACCATACTCACAGGTCTCCTCACTGGTCTCCTCACAGGTCATCCCTTGGGTCTCCTCAGTTTTGAGGACACTCAGGGTCTCCTCATGGGTAATTAGGGCACACTATAGGGAGACCGTGAGAATACCTCTTCGCTGTCGACAGATGGTACGCTTTCTGTACAACCGTCAGTCCTCACCACTAGCAAAGCTAGCACCAAGTAAGAATCACCTACCGACCCGCATTTTCTGCGTGTCATCTATCCATGGTCATCGCAGACCGTTATTAAAACCAGTCTTTATGTAACGCCTTTATGCTACCGTCAGTTCCCTTTACGTGGGGTCTGGTTGGCTGGCGGTAGGTGCGAACATAGAGGCGTCACATAAGGAGTACACGTAAATATGAACATTATCAATCTTGACCAGCTTATCTCTATGACTTCCTTGGAAATCGCAGAATTGACGGGTAAGCGTCACGACAACGTTATTCGTGATGTTCGTAAGATGCTCGAAGAACTTAACGGCCTCAGTTTTGAGGGCGTTAATGAAGAAACATACAAGGACGCCAAAGGCGAGACGCGAACGCTATATCGACTCGACCGGAAGCATACCTTTATTCTGGTCGCTGGGTATTCCGTCCAACTCCGCGCTAAATGCTACGACTACATTCAGATGCTTGAACAAAAAATCCTCCGATTGGAAGACCAGCAGAAACGCGCAGCCGTACAGTCGGCTAACCGCCGTGGTGTAACATGGGGCGATTACTGCAAGACGCATGGTCTACCTGCTCAGAAGTTGATGAACATCCTCAAGCGGGAACGAAAGCTCTTTCAGGTCCACCCCGTCAGTGGTGAATGGTCAGTCAATCCAAAATATGCGGAATACTTCCGGGTCATCAAGCCAACTGACCAGCGATTCAACCCGAGCGGCATTAACATTCGGTTCAACGCCAAGGGACTGGAATTCTTTGGTCAACCTGAGCATGTCCTAAAGATGCGCGGAAAGGTTATCGAAATTCACGGTACAGACGCCGAGAAGCAGAAGCACCTACAGGATGTCGCTAGCATATCTTCTCAAAATGAGGGTCTGTAACCATGAAGACCTTACCAGAAGCGTTACCAGACCTACCGCCCACTTACAGTGTAGACGTGAAGATTGACCCCCGGACACCTGAAGGCCGTAAAGCTATGCGCCTACTGGATGTGCCTACAGCCATACTCGTAGCCGCGCTGGGTCTCCCACCGAAGCACACCCGGCCCGACATGTATTACTCGAAAGGTGCGCTGTGTCTCATGGCGACCGCTGAAGGGTTGACCCCGATGGACTTCAAGTAAGCCACTAGCCGCAGCAATACCACATTATCACCACTCTTTTGAACTGACCGATGCGGGGAGACCGCAGGGCTAGCCGTGCCTGTGAGACCGATAAGTTCAACCATTTCAAAGGAGAATCAAATTATGTCTATTTCATACCGTAAGCTCGACATCAACCTGAGTGCCGACAAAGAGACCGTGCTGGTCTTCGGCCAAGAGATGTCCACCAAGTATTTCACTGAGATTGTAGTGACCTCAATGCTGAACGGTCTGCCTGCCCTGAGCGCAGGAGCACACGCCATCCTGACTTCCCTGCATGCTGCTGGTCTTAACGCCAATGACTACGGGGCATATTCCCGAGCGTGGGCTGAGAGCAACGCAGAGGCACGCCGAGAGGCTGAGCGTCAGCGCATTGAGAACGAGAAAGACCGTCAGCGCATCGCTGCTATGTATGCAACGCCTGAAGAAATCGCCAAAGAGGCCGCAGAGCGTAAGGAACGTAAGGCAGACCTTGAGCGTCGCTTCAGCCGTAAAGGCGCTGCATTCGGTCTGTAAGTTCAACGAACTAATGGCACTGTGGGTCAGAACTCATGGTGCCATACCAATATCAATCTCATTCAAATTAAATACAAGGAGGCATCCCATGCCAGAAGTAAAACGTATCGACTCGAACAATTCAAAGATTAAACACACCGACGAACTCCGCGCTCACCTGCTGGATAAAGAAGGCAACAAGATTCCGCATAGCGTCTTTGGTACTGACACGACGCGCACCGAGATTATCTCTCAGGCTGACGGTACAGGCGAGATCATGAATGTTGGCTTCACTGACCGCTCAGGCCGCCCGCAGGCATTCGGTAATGACGTGACTGATTATGTACAGGCCCTTGAGTCTGCACTTGATGAGACGCTTAACGATGGTGATTTTATCGATGGGTTGAATACCGAAGTATTCCCTTGTGAGCAGCGCCCATTTGCCACTCTGCCGACTCCGATTAACCGTGAGACCCTGACCGATCGCACCGTCCGCTTCCTGTCCAACGGCGTGTATAACCCAGCGAAGAACGCCCCGACCACTAAGGTGAAAGGCGGTCAGACCCTGATGGTTAACCCTGTGATTGCCGACAAGGACGCCAAAGAAACAGGTATCCTGTGTTCAGCGATTACCCATGTGTCCGACTTTGCGATGATGGGCGGCTGGACTGGCGCTGGTCTGATGGCTACGGCTGCCGATATGGTTGACCAGTATCTGCGTAACATGACCTCTAAAGTTGTCGATGTGCTGCTGGATGCTCCAGACCTTCAGTCAACCAAAGTGGGCGCATTGTCTGGCAAAGCGTCAGCACAAGCCGATGACATTCTGGATGCTGTAGCGGTGAACCTGCCGTTCTACCTTGGCTCCTCACTGACCGATTACACTCTACTGGTCCCAGAGAAGTACGAAGCTATCCTCAATCGTGCAGCTCAGAAAGCGGGTATGACCGAGATTAGCGAACTGGTAGGCACTGCCGTTGCGCCTTACAGTGGTGATGACCGTGGCGTTATCATTCTACCGAAGAAGTACGCTATGTTATCTTTCCGTTCAACCCGTAGTGGCGACCTCGTTAACGTGTTGGTCACTCGTGACGCTAACCGTGCAGGCTATGACGTCGAACTGGTAGGCGCACTAGATGTCATGGCAACGGGCACCGTTAAGGTTAAGGCTGGAGCGTTCGACACTGAGGCGGCTGCTAGTTATCCGCTGGTCCACGTCCTGAAGTTTGAAGACTAACCCTATGAACCCTTGGAGGAGACTCTGAGGGTTTATCAGATGTTATGATATAACATATCAAATAAGAGCAAGGAGGCGCTATGTCAAACCTGATGCTGTTCTATCTAGTCCTCCTTCTGGTGTATTACGTAGTGGAGGAGTTTTAAGAAATCACCACAAAAATCTGAGGGGATATGTAATAGTTCCCTTGTGAGTAATTCCCCCCCGTTACTGCTTCTTGCAGTCACAGCTATCTCTTTGAATCTTTCTAAAGTAGAAGGGCGGCACGTCTTACCTCAGGTTCTATTCCCGCTGTGGGAATCTAACTGCGGGTATTGACCAGAGTTCACTCAGTGTGTAACCATAAGTGTAACCAGACGGATTCACCTGTCTTTAAGAATCAAATGGTTAGTTGGTGATTGTCTTCGATACTTCGATTCCCTTCGCCCGCTCCAAATTCAAGTCTCCTGAAGTCTACCAAACTCAATTTTCCCTTAATAAATCAGCGGTTATAGCATTCTGTTAGTCTATTGAACTCCGGCGGAGGACTCCACTTTGGTTGCGGGATCGGCGTTTTGCGCTGCTGGCGCTGGAGTCGTAGCGTTTAGTGATATTTTCGCGCTTATCCTGTTTCCGCAGGATGAGTGATTTTACGCAACCGGCTCGCGCTGACGACGACCGATACCGCAGAGGCCGCGGCGGCGCTCCACAGCGCAACATGAATTGACCTTTCATCTGCTGCCAGCAGAACGGCTACGGCGGCGGCTCCCAGGCACTGCCCGAAAGTGCGCATAATGGATAAAACACCGGACGCATAACTCGCGTGCTCACGAATAACGTTTGAGAGCATTTCCCGGTTATTGGGACTCTGAAAGCAGCCAAACCCTATTCCGCATACCAGACTTCGCAGGCAGATATCCCACATTGAAGGTCTGGCGGGTAACGTCGCCAGCAGGATCAAACCGACGACAAATATCACCAGCCCCAGGGTGGATATCGCCGGGGCTGATATCGTGTCCGCCCAACGGCCTGCATGCGGCGCAATCAGCACGATCCCTAATGGCCACGGCGTAAACAGCAGGGCAGACACTACCGGACTGTAGCCGTATTCGCTCTGAAACAGGAAGGGTAGCGCAATAAAGGTGATCCCCTGGCTGACGAAAGCAACCATCGACGTGAAGGCCGCGAGGGTAAAACGTTCATTTTTAAACATGCTCGGCGGCAGTAAGGGAGAACCCGTGCGGCGGATTTGCCAGATAAAAGCCATGCCGCTCAGCGCAGCGAGAGCCATCCAGCAAAGGCTGCCGAATTGAGAAGTAGCGTTCTGTAGGCTGTTCGCCGCCATGATCGTCGAACCCAACAGCAGCGCCGACAATATGGCGCCCACGGTGTCGAAGGGCGCCTGCATACGGTTCGCATCCCGCGGCAGCGCTCTGACCGCCAGCAGTAAGGCGAGGGTGCCGGGAAGAACGTTTATCGCAAACAGCCATTGCCAGCTAAGGGTGTGAAGGATCGTACCGCCCAATACCGGGCCGATAGCGGAGCTGGAGGCAATGAGCAGGGCATTGAACCCCAGAATGCGGCCAAGTAAGCGTCCGGGAAATACGGACCTGAGTATTGCGGGGGCAATACTCAGCGTCGCCGCGCCGCCGATCCCCTGAAGCACGCGCATACCGATAAGCACTTCGGGCTTATTCGCCAGCGCACAACCCAGTGATGTCAGGGTAAAGGTCGTCAGGCCCGCCAGAAATACGGGGCGATAACCCAGACGGGCCGCAAGCGCCGCGAATATCGCCAGCGTCATCGCAGCCGCCAGCAGATACCCGTTGGCGAACCAGACGGCAATACTGGCAGGTACCTGCATCTCCTGAGCCATGGAGGGCAGGGCAATGTTGATCATGGTGCCATCAAACACGCCCATTAAGGTGGTGGTCATTATTGCGGCCATCACCCGTGCGCGCGCCGGGCCAGGCAGTCCTTCGTCGCCGGGTTGACTGGAAAAGAGCGTCATCATTTGTCCTCTGAGAAGAGTGTATGGATGACAAAACTATAAAGATGGCTTTTACCAGGCGGAAGGCGCACTATTTTCACTTTATTGTTGCATCAAACGCCTTATCTTAATGTGCTGGGAGGAAGGGTAATGTCTGATCCCGATTTTAATTTGCTGGTAGCTCTTGACGTATTGCTGAGTGAAGCGAGTGTCGCAGGTGCGGCTCGTCGTCTGAACCTCAGCACTTCGGCCATGAGCCGGACATTAAGCAGGTTACGCGATGTCACAGGAGACCCGATCCTGGTACGCGCCGGGCGTAACATGGTACTGACCCCGTGGGCCGAAGCGACCCGGGATCGCGCCAGGCGTGCAGTGCACGATGCCAGAGCGGTATTACAGCCCTCAACTGAAACGTTCAGCGCGCAAAATCTGGCGCGTCTTTTTACCATCAGGGCAAACGATGGTTTTGTGGTGGCGTTTGGGCCTGCGCTTATAGCAGCGGTTGCCGACGCCGCGCCGGACGTCTGTATACGCTTCGCGCCTAAGCCGGAAAAAACGTCGCGCTATCTTCGGGAAGGGCTGGTTGATCTGGAGATTGGCGTTCAGAGTAATATGGGGCCAGAAATACGGCTGCAACGACTGTTTGAGGATCGGTTTGTTGGCGTCGTCCGTAAAGGGCACCCGCTGGCTAAGCAGGCTGAAATAGGCGTGAGTGATTATGTCGCCTGGGGCCATGTGGTAGCGTCACCCGAGGGCGCGTTGCACGGATCCGTTGACGATGCGCTGGCCGAACTGGGGACAAAACGTAAAATTGCAAGCGTCGTACCGGGATTTCCGACAGCACTTTCCGTGGCGCTGGAATCGGATCTTATCGCCATGATACCCGCACTCTATTTACTCAATCAGCAGGTAACGGACCAGGTACACCTTTTCGAGCTGCCGTTCAAAAGCCGTCGTATTACGGTATCGCAGATGTGGCACCCAAGAATGGAACGCGACCCCGGTCACCGCTGGCTGAGAGAGCAAATTCTTGCGATATGCGGTGTGGCCCGGTCAGTCATGACTAAGGAGCCTGTATAGCGATTGCTATAACATCAATTTATATTAAATGTATAATTCAATTCATTGATATTTAATATAAAATACATCAATCGAAGTAGCGGTGTAGTAGCTAAATTGAGATGTCCATCTCTGGACCAAATAGACATGTCCGCGCTACCGTCTCGCCACAGCGATCGCTGCTTTCAAAGGATGAGACTCATGACGGCATACGGAACGGCAATTTTCTCAATGAGCGATGTGAACAGACTCACGATCGAAGTCTCCATACTTCGATAGACCGTTTATGTTCTTTCCGCGAGACCTAATCGAAAGCCCTCGTGGTACCTTTAAATTAACAATTAACGATAAATAAAGGACAGCTTCCCTGTCCTTTATTCTTTTTTATTCAGCTTTGCTCTCGCGCGCTCGCAATACCTCACCGACCACCGGGGCGGCGGTAAACGCATTTGGCCATCCCGCGTAGAACGCCGCCTGGGCGACTACTTCTCCGGCCTCTTCAGCCGAAAGCCCATTATCCATAGCTCTGTTTAGGTGGTAGCCAATCTGCGCGCTCTGTCCGGCGGCGATTAACGCGCTGACCGTCACCAGACTTCTGTCGCGGGGCGTAAGCGCGGGCCGTTGCCAGAGGTCGAGAAACAGCGGGTCGGCGGTAAATTTAACCAGGCCAGGCGAAATGGGGCCGACATTTTTTTCCACGGTGTCTGCACGCTGTTTCTCTACCTGTTCATTGAGTGGCAGCAGCGTTGGCGAGGCGGCGGGCAGGGCCTCTGCCGTCACGCCCCTGGCTTCAAAGATGGTTTTAGCGACGCTGACGGCTGACATCGCATTGGGCCAGCCAGCGTAGAAGGCGAGGTGAGTAATGATCTCTGACACTTCCGCTAGCGTCACGCCGCTATCGAGCGCAACGGCAATATAGTGCTTCAGCTCGCCTGGCTGGTTGCGGGCAATCAGCATCGCTACGGTCACGATGCTACGGTCGCGGGCGGACAGGGCGTCACGTTGCCAGAGGTCGTTGCTGATGGCCTCGCGGCCGAAGCGCGCCAGCGCCGGGGAGACTGCTTGAATATCAGCGTCCGCAAGGGTGGAAGGGGTAATTTTCATCATAGCTTCATCTCTTTGTTCGTGGGCATAAGTAAAATCAGACAGCACAAGCGACAAGGCTGCCGCGGCAATCACGTTTTTCATATTTGCTCCTTTCCGATCCGCAGGGCGGATCGTTAGCGCGTCCACACCTGAGGACGGTCTTTGGCTTGCGGCGTGTTTTGCGCCATCACGCCTGTGAGGAAGTGCGGCTGATAGGCTTCTTCCAGATAACGGATGTCTTCCGGGCTCAGTTGAAGGGCTACAGCGTTGACCGCGCCGTCAACATGATGTTTTTGCGTGGCGCCGATCACCGGAGCGGTGACTTTAGTCAGCAGCCAGGCCAGCGAAATTTCGGTCATGGAGACCTGATGCCGTTCGGCAAGTTCGGCGACGCGGGCAATAATGATCCGGTCCTGTTCTGCCGTGCCGTCGTATTTGCCCCGGGCATAATCATCTTCCACCGCTCGCCGCGTGTGGCCTTCTAAGCGGGAGAGACGGCCGCTGGCCAGCGCGCTATAGGGAGTCATGGCGATACCCTCTTCTGCGCACAGCCCGAACAGCTCTCGTTCATCTTCACGCATAATCAGGTTGTAGTGGCTCTGCACAGAAACAAAGGATGTCAGCCCTTCGCGTTCGGCAAGGGCGTTCACCTTCGCCAACTGCCAGGCATAGCAATTGGAAATGCCAATCGCGCGCACCTTGCCGGCGGTCACTGCGGTGTGCAGCGCCTCCAGCACGTCGATAACCGGGGTGTTGTAATCCCAGATGTGGTAGATGTAGAGGTCGATGTAGTCCATCCCGAGGTTTCGCAGACTCTGGTCAAGCGAGCGGGCTATCGCCTGTTTTCCGCTGATCCCCTCGGCAATCTGCGCGGCGGTTCGTGGCAGAAACTTGGTGGCCAGCACCACCTCCTCGCGTTTTGCCATCTCCCGCAGCGCCCGGCCAACGTACCGTTCGCTGGAGCCGTTCTGATAGGCGATGGCGGTATCGTAAAAATTGATGCCCTGTTCCAGAGCGTGGCGGATGATGTCCCGGCTGGCTGTTTCGTCCAGCGTCCAGCGATGCTGACCCGTTGACGGATCGCCAAACCCCATACATCCCATGCAGATACGGGAGACCAGTAAGTCACTCTTCCCGAGCCGGGTATACTGCATCGTTATTTTCTCCCTTTGGGTTATTCCACCAGAGTATTAAGCCGCGCGATCAGTCTGGCCGCGTGTTCCCGGGCAAGCGTTTTTTGCTGAGCGATTTTGTCGGCATCCCGGTCGGCGTAGCTAATACCGCAGGTATAAACCGGCGCCAGCAGCGCAAGATTGCACAGCCTGGCCGTGGTCTCGAAGGGAAGGAGATACTCCTCAATGGCATGGCCAAAGAAACCGTCAGCGGTATAGAGCGCCTGTGGCGCTCCCGTGGTGAAGGAGAGGAGCAGCTTTTTACCACCCAGTTTCGCCGTTGAGCCATGGGCGAAGCCGTGGACAAATACCTCGTCCAGCCACTGTTTCATTAACCCGGGCAGCCCATACCAGCTAAAGGGAAACTGCCAGACAATCACATCCGCCTGCAGCAGGCTTTCCTGCTCAGCGGCGATGTTGAATTTGCCGTCCGGATAGAGCCAGTCCAGACGACGGATTTCCGCATCAGGCAGGGCGGTCGCCAGCTCATCGAGGATGGTGGCGTTGGCGATGGAATGGTTAAGATCCGGATGCCCGGAAACGACAAGAATATGAGCCATTCCCAACGTTACTCCTGATGTTTAAATTCAGCAGAGAAGAGATTTTCCCAGCTAATAAACGAGCCGAGTGGAATACACTCGAAGGTTAATAGACCCGCTTTTGCCAGCGGAAATTCGGCCATGACATTATTCGCCTCTTCCACGGTGTCGCACTCGAGGAAAATAGCGACGCCGGGTCGATCCTGACGGAAATAGATGTCGCGAATAAAGCCTGACTTGTACAGTCCCCAGGCGTGCAGGGCTTCTGCGGTAAGGTGCGGCGCATAGTGTTCCAGCGTCGCGCCGGGGGCAGGGATATCCAGACATAAAATTCGCATAGTTGTCTCCGGAAAGTCGTTATCAGCGGGAAGAGACAAAAGTATACGAGCCGCAGGGGGGGAAGATTAGGCGGTCATTGACTTAAGAATATTTAGCCTGTACTTAATAATCAGGCGAGGGTGTCTTAAGGAGATGCTATGAATAACGCGCTTTATAATCAGATACGCATCTTTCAGAGCATTGCGCGCGAGGGCAATATCTCGGCCGCCGCGCGCAAGCTCGAAATCACGCCGCCGTCGGTCAGCAATGCGCTCAGGCTGCTGGAGGAGCATATTGGCCACCCCCTTTTTGTGCGCACTACCCGGCGTATCGAGCTGACGGAAACCGGGCAACAGCTGCTGGAGCAGACCGCCGCGGCGGTGGAGACACTGGAAAAGTCGCTGGAAATCATCCGCGACCAGAATCAGGAGCCCTCCGGGGCAGTGAGAATAACCCTCTCGCGCTTTGCCTACCTGCTTATTCTCAAACCGGCGATGGCGGCATTTTGTCAGCAATATCCGGGGATCCAGCTGGAAATATCGGTCTATGACGGTACCGTCAATATTATTGAAGAACGTTTCGACCTTGGGATCCGCTTTGGCGATATTCTCGAAGGCGGCGTGGTCGCCCGCCCGTTAATGAAGCCGTTTCGTGAAGGGCTATACGCCTCCTCTGTCTATCTTGCCGAATATGGCGTGCCCGTGAAGCCTGCCGATCTCCATCATCACCGGCTGATTGGCTATCGCTTTATTACCAACAACCGCATCCTGCCGCTGATCCTCAATGACCACGGCGAGCAGCTCACCGTCGAGATGCCCGGACAGTTAATCAGCAATGATATTGACGTCATGGCCGACGGTATTCGCCACGGACTGGGGATTGGCCGTTTATTTGAACCAATCCTGCAATTACAGCCCGATCGTGAGCAGTTTATTCCCGTGATGGAGGACTACTGGAAAACCTATCCGCCGGTTTATCTCTATTACCCAAAAAACGCGGGCAGAACGAAAAGGGTGAAAGCCCTGATTGATTTCCTGATAATGCATGCCGCGGAATAAAGGCTATTTTGCGTGCGAAATATCTGAAGGCACAGGTCCTGTCTTTCCCTCAGCCTTAACCCTATACTCCTTGCGGATAAAGCGGTTTTTATCGCGATGATTTTTGCCGCTCAACGGCTTAACCCATCACCAACGTCATAGGCTGGGAATATCAATAAGGGAGAGGTATCAATGGGCAGACGCTTCATAGTCTGTATATTCGCGCTGGTGGCGTTTTCGGCCAGTGCTGCGCATGGTGTTCACGGTGGCCATAACGGGCAGTCGGTGAGCGCTGGCGCCGACGGCGGCAACGGTTCGAACGGCGGCGATATCGATAATTCCTCGGGTCGGGCAGGGTGCCCTGGCGGCACCGATCCCGATAAGCACGGTCATTTTTATCTCCCTGGCACCAGCGAACCCTGCAATCCTGGGCCCCAGGATGCAGAGAAAGTCGGGTCTTCCCGCTAGCGTTCAGCTCAGATCGTGCAGCGCTTTGTCCAGCGGCGGGGAAAGCTGAATATCCTGAAACGCAACCGCCAGTCCGCCACGCTCCGGTGAGCAGCACATGACGCCCGCTTTCACCGGGCCTGGCGGAAAGTAGCCGAGCCGCAGTAGCGGCCAGCGCTCGCCGTCGGTTGAATACTGCAGTCTTAACGCGTCGCCCTTGCGGGTCAGCCGCAGCCAGAAGGTGCGCGGGTCGCCGGGGAAAAGCCCGGTGGCCCAGTCGGAGTGGGTTAGCGTCAGTACGCTGCCGATGGCCGGGGCATCGTCATTGAATTCAATTCCCGCCTTCAGCCAGGTCTGCTCGTCGGCCATCATCATCAGCCCGGCCTGGTCGTAAAGCGTGGTGAAATCCGCACAGATTTTTGCCTGCAGGGTAAAATCGCCCGCCACTTCTGCGGCATAGAGATGGCCAGAGAAGCGCTCGAAGCCATACCAGGTATGGCGCCAGAAGTCGGTATGCTTATTAGTGACCACCGTCAGGCCGTCGGAATCGCGGCGCCACTCGGCAGGTTCATTGATCCAGTGAAAGTACGGCTGCATTTTTCCTCCGGGATATGCTTTCAGACAGGGTTATAACAGCGACTGCAGCGCGGGTGACGCCATGCTGGCCTCAAAGGGAATAATCTCTGTACGGGCGAGACCCAGCTGCTGGAAGGGATCCTGGCTCAGACGCGCTTGCAGAGTTTCCCGGCTATCGCATTTTGCCAGAATGACGCCGCCGGTGCGGGGAATACGGCGGCCGGAGGCGAGAAAGAGGCCGTCGGCATAGCCTTTTTTGAGCCATTCGATGTGGGCGGAGATCGCACGGTCAACCACTTCGAGCGGTTTTATATACGTTAAAACAACCACATAAATCGTACTCATCCTGAAAGCCCTGGCAATCCAATGGGATCTCCAGCCTGACATATTTCGATGATGGATAAAAGAAAACGCGGCATTTTTCCGTGCTATTTAGCAGGGATGGCGGGGCGCAACATCCCGGATGCTCATCGCAGACGTGAATTAATATATATGTTTTTTCGCATGTATATTGATCTTTCTTTGTGGCCCCGTATGCTGTCCGTCACGCTTGAGGAGAAATCATGTCTTTATTGCCCCTGCAACTGTTCAAAAACCTCGCCGATGAAACTCGGCTGGGGATCGTATTGCTGCTCAAGGCGCGTGGAGAGCTGTGCGTGTGCGATCTCTGTACGGCGCTCGCCCAGTCCCAGCCCAAGATCTCCCGCCATCTGGCGATGCTCCGTGAGAGCGGATTGCTGCTGGATCGTAAACAGGGTAAGTGGGTCCATTACCGCCTCTCTCCGCAGATGCCGGCCTGGGCGGCGCAGGTGATTGAGCAGGCCTGGCTCAGTCAGCAGGAGGATGTGCGGCTGATGATCAGCAGACTGGCTGGCGGGCCGGGTTGCCGGTAAAAAATTTATCTTAACATATATGATTTTTCGAATGTGATTGGCGGAGGAACGATGTTGCTGGCAGGTACGATTTTTATCCTGACCCTGGTGCTGGTGATCTGGCAGCCGCGGGGGTTAGGGATCGGCTGGAGCGCGGCATTTGGCGCGGCGCTGGCGCTGGCCACCGGTGGCGTACAGGTAGCCGATATCCCGGTGGTATGGCATATCGTCTGGAATGCGACCGCCACCTTTATCGCCGTTATCATTATCAGCCTGCTGCTTGATGAGTCTGGCTTTTTCGAATGGGCCGCGCTGCACGTTTCCCGCTGGGGAAGAGGCCGGGGTCGTCTGCTGTTTACCTGGATTATCCTGCTCGGCGCGGCTGTGGCGGCGCTGTTTGCCAACGATGGGGCGGCGCTGATCCTCACGCCAATCGTGATTGCCATGCTGCGAGCGCTGGGGTTCAGCAAGGGAACGATGCTGGCCTTTGTCATGGCCGCCGGATTTATTGCCGATACCGCCAGCCTGCCGCTGGTGGTGTCGAATCTGGTGAATATCGTTTCGGCAGATTTCTTTGCCATCGGCTTCAGGGAGTACGCTTCGGTGATGGTGCCGGTCGATCTCGCGGCGATCCTCACCACCCTGGCGATGCTGCACCTGTTCTTTCGCAAGGATATCCCGCCGGCCTGGGATATGGCGTTACTAAAAGCGCCGGCCACGGCGATAAAAGATCCAGCGACGTTCCGCACCGGCTGGGGCGTGCTGCTGCTGTTGCTGGCTGGCTTTTTCGTCCTTGAACCGCTGGGGATCCCGGTCAGCGCCATCGCGGCGCTCGGCGCCGGGATCCTGTTTGCTGTCGCGAAGCGCGGGCGGGTAATTAACACCGGCAAGGTGCTGCGCGGCGCCCCGTGGCAGATAGTGATCTTCTCGCTGGGAATGTATCTGGTGGTGTATGGTCTGCGAAACGCCGGGTTAACGGATTATCTGACCACGGTGCTGAACATGCTGGCGGAGCGCGGGCTCTGGGCCGCGACGCTGGGCACCGGTATCCTGTCGGCTTTCCTCTCTTCAATAATGAATAATATGCCCAGCGTACTGGTCGGCGCCCTGTCGATTGATGGCAGCGCGGCAACAGGGACGATCAAAGAGGCCATGATTTATGCCAACGTCATCGGCTGCGATCTGGGGCCCAAGATCACGCCAATTGGTAGCCTGGCCACGCTGCTCTGGCTGCATGTGCTGGCGCAGAAGTACATCACCATCGGTTGGGGGTATTATTTCCGCTGCGGCATCACCATGACCCTGCCGGTGCTGCTTGTGACGCTGGCCGCGCTGGCGCTGCGTCTCTCCTTCAACCAGCCATGAGAACGTACTATGAGCATCACCATTTACCATAACCCTGACTGCGGCACCTCGCGTAATACGCTGGCGCTGATCCGTAACAGCGGCGCCGAGCCCACCATTATCTATTATCTGGAGACGCCGCCGTCGGGTGATGAGCTGCGCCAGCTGCTCGCCGCGATGGGGATCCCGGTGCGCGCGCTGCTGCGGAAAAACGTCGAACCCTACGACGCGCTGGGCCTGGCGGAAGACCGGTTTACTGACGACCAGATAATCGACTTTATGCTTCAGCATCCGATCCTGATTAACCGTCCGATCGTAACGACGCCGCAGGGCACCCGACTCTGCCGCCCGTCAGAGGTGGTGCTGGAGATCCTGACGGCGCCGCAACAAGGCGCATTCGTGAAGGAGGACGGTGAGCCAGTCATTGATGCCGCAGGGCAGCGTGTGAAATAGCGCGCAGAATGGCGCCGGCTGTAGCAGCCGGCATGCCGTGTTAATCCTGCTGTATGGTAGGCTTTCCAGGTATGTAGCGCCTGGATTGCTGACAATATTCTCGCTTAGCGCTATTTCTCCACTATCCAGTCTGTTTCCCTTACTTTTCCTGCCGTTATACACCGCCTCTGCGCCGGTGGTTTATGTCTCTCGATAAATTATTAACTGTTTGTTTTTAATGGGTAAAATTTCGTTTTGTGCGTAATGATATAAAGTCAACGTCGTTTGCATTATTGCGAACATTAAATCTGTAAAACTAGATGTTTGTCGACTTTTCATCTAAAAAGGGAAGGTAAGGGGCTGGACAAAACCATTGCGTGGTTATCAAATGGTTAAAAATGCTCGTGTTTGATGTTAATACAAACAAATTATAAATCGTCAGCCTGCTTTATACGGTTAACTTGCGCTGCGGCGCACCTTACCTGGAGAATTTATGCATTCCTCTGTTAATAAAAACGAAAGCCGTACCTTTTTCGGCCATCCTTATCCGCTGGGCTCCCTGTTCTTCACTGAAATGTGGGAGCGCTTCTCGTTTTACGGCATCCGTCCTTTACTGATCCTGTTTATGGCGGCGACAGTGTACGACGGCGGCATGGGCCTGGCGCGAGAGAACGCCTCGGCGATCGTTGGGATTTTTGCCGGCAGTATGTATCTGGCCGCGCTGCCGGGCGGCTGGCTGGCGGATAACTGGCTTGGCCAACAGCGCGCCGTCTGGTATGGCTCTATCCTGATCGCCCTGGGGCACCTGTCGATCGCTCTGTCAGCATGGCTGGGCAACGATCTGTTCTTTATCGGTCTGATGTTTATCGTCCTGGGTTCCGGGTTGTTTAAAACCTGTATCTCGGTGATGGTCGGCACCCTGTATAAAAAGGGCGACGCGCGCCGCGACGGTGGTTTTTCGCTGTTCTACATGGGGATCAACATCGGCTCGTTTATCGCGCCATTGATCTCTGGCTGGCTTATCAAATCGCATGGCTGGCACTGGGGCTTCGGCATCGGGGGGATCGGGATGCTGGTGGCGCTGATCATTTTCCGTGTCTTTGCCGTACCGTCGATGAAGCGCTATGACGCGGAGGTTGGCCTCGATTCCACCTGGAACAGCCCGGTGGCGAAAAAGAATGGCGTTGGAGCGTGGCTGCTGGCGCTGGCGCTGGGAGTGGCGGTGCTGGTCACGCTTATCAGCCTGGGCACGATCGTGATTAACCCGGTGGCGGTGGCCAGCGTGCTGGTCTATGTAATTGCCGCCTCCGTGGCGCTCTATTTCATCTGGCTGTTCGTCTTCGCCGGACTCAACCGTAAAGAGCGGGCGCGCCTGCTGGTATGCTTTATTTTGCTGGTCTCTGCGGCCTTTTTCTGGTCCGCGTTTGAACAGAAACCGACCTCCTTCAACCTGTTTGCTAACGACTACACCAACCGGATGATCGGCGATTTTGAGATCCCCGCGGTCTGGTTCCAGTCGATTAACGCCTTGTTTATCATTCTCCTCGCGCCGGTATTCAGCTGGGCGTGGCCTGCGCTGGCGCGTAAAAACGTTCGTCCGGGCAGTATGACCAAATTCGTGATTGGCATCCTGTGCGCAGCGGCGGGCTTTGGCCTGATGATGCTGGCGGCGCAGAACGTCCTGAGCAACGGCGGGGCCGGTGTGTCGCCGCTGTGGCTGGTGGGCAGCATCCTGATGCTGACGCTCGGTGAACTGTGCCTCAGCCCGATTGGGCTGGCGACCATGACTCTGCTGGCGCCGGAGAGAATGCGCGGCCAGATGATGGGGCTGTGGTTCTGCGCCAGCGCGCTGGGTAACCTGGCGGCGGGCCTGATCGGCGGTCATGTGAAGGCCGATCAGCTGTCGCTGCTGCCGGACCTCTTCGCCCGCTGCTCCATCGCATTGCTGATCTGCGCCGCCGTGCTGGCCGTGCTGATTGTCCCGGTCCGCCGGATGCTGGAGAACAGCCGGTCCAGCGCCGCGCAAAAATCCCTCAGCAACGCCTGACGCGATCCTCAGGCCGGCCCTACGGGGCCGGCTTGTTTTTTGTCCAATCCCCGCCCCAGCAGAACAAAATCCCCTTTTCACAATGCGCGATGTCCCATAACGTGAGCGTGTTCTTTGAAATCACGTCGCTTTCCGGTCCATAGTGTAGTCAGGTTTACTATGTGGTTAATATAAGGACACACCTATGCCAGCAGTCATTGATAAAGCATTGGATTTCATCGGTGGTATGAATACGTCTGAGCCAGTACCACAGTCTATGGATGAAAGTACCGCGAAGGGAATTCTCAAATATTTAAAAGAACTGGGCGTACCCGCCACCCCGGCCGACGTCGCTGCGCGCGGCCAACAGCAGGGCTGGAGCGCCGGGTTTACCGACAAAGTGGCGGAGTGGGCTGAACGGGTCGCCGCCGGCGAACGGCTGGTGATTAAGCATCCGGAATTCTTTTCCACCTATATGCGGGAAGAGCTGCGCGCCCTGGTGTAATCGCCGCGCATCCACCCCGCCTCTTCAGCTTAATGCCTTCCCATCGGGGAAGGCATTCTGGTGGATGACAATCCCGTTTCGTTATTGTGCTCGCCTTTCTGCCGGGTGGCGGCTTTCGCCTTACCCGGCCTACGAAAGACAGCAATATCAAACTCTTATGCGGTTGGCTGTAGGCCCGCGCAAGCGCAGCGCCGCCGGGCAATCGCTGAAGATTGCACTTTGTCTGCAGTCTGAATGCCTTCCCCTCGGGGAAGGCATTTTTGTTACTGGCCGCGGTAGCCGCCGCCCAGGGCTTTGATCAGGGTAATGTCGGTGCTCAGCCGCTGGGCCTCAATGTCCAGCAGCAACAGCTGCTGGGCGAGGACCACCCGGCGGGCTTCTTCGGCGGCGTAGCGGCTGAGCAGGCCGCGCTGATAATGGGCGCGAGCGCTATCGGTGGTGGTTTGCGCCGCGGTGACTTTCAGCTGCTGCAGCGCGCGCTGCTGATTCAGGTCGTTAAGCTGGCTGGAGCTGATGGCGACATCGCGAACCGCGTCCAGCACCGCCTGGTTGTACTGTTTGATCAGGATGTTGCTGGCGGTGCGTACCGACTGCAGATTAGCGTTCAGACGACCGCCGTCGAAGATCGGCAGATACAGCCCGGGCAGCAGGTTGATCTGCTGGAAAGAGGACTTAAACAGATCCCCGACGCTCAGGGCGTTATAGCCCCAGAACGCTTTGATATCAAAATGGGGGTAGAAGGCCGCTTTCGCCGCATCGACCTGGCTCAGGGAAGCGGTGACGTAGCCGCGCAGCGCCTGCAGGTCCGGACGGCGGGCCAGCAGCTCGAAAGAGAGCGACGGCGGCAGCGTCTCCTGGAGCGCCGGCAGCGCCACCGGATGGATGGCCGGCATGCTTTGCGCATCGGCGCCGATCAGCGCCCGCAGGGTTTCACGATACTGGGTCAGCATCCCCTCGGCGCTAATGATCTGCTGGCGAGCGGCGAGCTGTTCGGCCTGGGCGTTGGCCACATCCACACTGTCTTCAAGGCCGCGCCGGGTCCGGTGCTCGTGGGCTTCCACCGAGAATCGGGCAATGCCCTCCAGCTCCTGCAGCAGCGCGATTTTCTGGAACGTCGCCTGCATGGCGAAATAGAGCTGCGCCACGCTGCTGGCGATGTCGAGCTCAATGCCGGCGGTCTCCGCCAGCCGGGCGTTTTTCTCGCCAATAGCGGCGGCGACCCGGGCGCGATCGGCCCCCCAGAGATCGATATTCAGCTGCGCCCCGACGCCAACGGTATTCAGCGTATACCAGGGGCCGTTTTTATCCACCGGCAGGGAGTATGAGTAGGGCCAGCTAAAGGATTTGTCGGTGATCCGCAGGCGGTTTTGCGCCGCGACGGCGGTGGCCTGCAGGCCCATCGCCGACCGGGCGAGTTCCACCGTGGACTGCGACTGGGAGATGCGCAGCCGGGCGGCCTGCATGGTCGGCGAGTTCTGCAGCGCCCGGTTGATCAGCATATTGAGCTGAGGATCATCATAGGCCTCCCACCAGCGGGCGGCCGGCCAGTCGCTGTTCGCCAGGTGGATCACCTGCGCCAGCTGGGCCTGCTGCGGATTGACGATGGCGACCTGGGCAGGCTCATCCTGGATCAGCGCGCAGCCGCTGAGCAGCGTCAGCGTCAGGGTAAAAAGAGTGCCGCGCAGGCGCGCGGAGAAAGGAAGGATCATCATGACGTTTTAGCCTGTTGCTCAGTCGCTATCGGTGTCGGCCCCCAGTCGGGCAGGGCGGCCAGCGCGGCGGCCAGCGCCGGGCCAAAGGGGTTAGTCAGGTCGGCGGTCAGCTGTTCGCCAGGCGCCGTCGCCTCCTGTTCGATACGTTCAGCGTAGCGCCGCAGCTGTTCGGCGCAGCGGGCCAGGGTCGGGTCTCCCGGCGCGGCGTTGAGTCGGTAGCCTTCGCTGAGGCGGGCGATCTCCTCGGCCTGGGCGAGGGTGGCGCGCATCGGCCAGCCTTTCGCCTGGGGCCAGGGGTGAGCATACGTGCCCAGCGGTTCGGCGCGAACCCGGTGGATCAGCGCTTCGCTGTCGGTGAAGGCGACAAGCAGGGGAGCCAGCGGAACCGCCTCCTTCGGGGCGGCGAGGCAGTCCGCCAGCCGGCGATAAAGTGCCGCAAGGCGGGTTTTCAGCTGCGGCGCTTCGCTGTCCGGCCAGAGATACAAATGGACAATGGAGGAGACCAGCACCCCGAGCAGGATGCCCAGCACCCGATCCCGCAGCTCGGTGAGGTTCGTCAGCGGAGCAAACCAGCTGAGAAAGGCCAGCGCAAAGGTGAAACCAATCTGGATCCCGGCGTAGGCGATACGCTCCGAGCCGGCGGCAATCCACGCCGCCAGCGCCAGCACCGGCAGGGACATCGCCAGCAGGCCCGTCAGCGAATCGGTCCAGGGCTGGACAAAGACGATTAACAGCAGCGCCAGCAGGGAGGCGAGCAGCGCCCCGCCGATGCGCAGCCATGTCTTTTGCATCGTGGCGCCCAGCCCGGGCTGGGCGACGATCACGCAGCTGAGCATAATGGTATGTAGACCCTGCCAGTCGGCAGCGGTATAGAAGACATAGCAGATTAGGGTCGCCAGCAGGGTCTTGAGCGCAAAATGGAGATATGCCGGGTTGCGCCAGGCGTCCGGCGCCAGTAGGGGCGCCTTCTCCACCTCACCCTGCGGCAGGGCAACCGGCTCACCCTGCGCCAGCCGCTGCAGAGTGGTAGCCATCTCCTGCAGAACAGCGCGATTGACGCCGCGACCGCTGAGCGTCAGGGGAGGAATAGCGCCGTCAAACGGCTCCTCGCTAAGGGCGTTCTTCAGCTGAAGTACCGCCTGCGACAGCTGCTGGCGATCGTCACTATCCGCCTCGTCTGCTTGCAGCAGGGCCGCCAGCTGGTAGCAGCGCAAAGTGGCGGCCAGCCGCGAGCGCCAGGCCAGGGGATCGGCGGCGATCTCCGGTGTCGCCCGGCTGGCCTGGGCGAACAGCGACTGCAGCTGATTGAACTGCGCGGCGGTCTCGCCGAAGGTCGGTGGCGCTTCAGCGTCCGGGGCCGCCAGCCGCCGGGCGACCTCGTGCAGCATCCCGGCCAGGCGCGCCTTAAACTGGTTACCGGGAAAGGCCTGCTGAAAGCAGGCGTTGACCAGCAGGGTGACGAGGATCGCGGTGTTAATCGCCACCCACAGCCAAAGCAGCAGCCGCACCAGGATCTCGCTCTGGCTGGTCATCGACGGGAAGGTCTGAGCGTAAATCACCGCCAGCGCCACCACGAAAAAGGCCAGTCCCAGCTTGCCCAGCACCCGCATCAGATAGAGGGCGCAGAAAAAGAGCGCCACGGAGGCCGCCAGGCGGATCAGCGGGTAGTCATAGGTCCACTTGATGATCAGCAGCACGCCGCCGAGCGCCACGGTGACGGTGACAAAAAAGACCACGCTGACCAGCTTAATCATCAACACGTTAGGCTGGCTGACGTAGAACACGACGATCAGCGCAACGGCCAGGAAAGGGATCTGCAGGGTCATAAACAGGGTGATGAGCACCGCGCAGCTTAGCGTCAGGCGCAGCGTGTAGCTGGCGCGTCCCGGCGCGTCGCGCAGTTCCTGTCGTAAAAAATGGGCGAGAGGAAACATAGCGTCGCCCGGCTACGGCTGCAGCACGGCGCTGGCCGAGGCGCCCATGCGGAACAGTTCCGGGTCGGGATCGCTGACGGCGATTTTCACCGGGAAGCGCTGCGAGACGTGGACCCAGTTAATGCTTTTCTGGATCAGCGGCAGCCCTTCGATGACGCTCCCACCTTCGGGCAGGACCCCGGAGCCGACCGAATCCACCACCCCGTTAAAGGTCCGGTTGTGGTTGGTCATCACGGTGATCCGCGCCGCCACGCCGGGGCGCACGTTGTTCAGGTCGGTTTCGCGGAAGTTCGCGATCACATACCAGCGGTCGTCATCCAGCAGGGTAAAGACCGGCTTCAGCGCCGAGGCGTACTGGCCGACGGTGGTTTTCAGCGCCACCACCACGCCGTTGAAGGGCGCACGCACTTCGGTAAATTCCAGATGCAGTTCGGCGAGGGCGATTTGCGCCAGGATCCCGGCGCGTTGCGCCACCATGGCATCCACGCCGGTCACGGCCGCCGAGGCCTGTCTGGCCTGCAGCAGCGTGGCCTCCAGCTCCGCCCGCGCCGCTTTCTCAGCGGTGCGCGCCTGATCGAGATCTTCCTGGGAGGCAAACCCCTGCGGCACCAGCGGCTCAAGGCGGGTGCGCGTGGAGGTGGTCTGCTTGACCAGCGCTCTGGCGCGCTCGACGGCGGCCGCCACCGACTGGGCGTTATACTCCTGCGCTTTGATGGTGCGCTGGGTCAGCATGATCTGCGCGTCGAGGGTCGTCAGCCGCGCTTTCGCGTCATCGAGCATCGCCTGATAGGGACGGGGGTCGATGCGGAACAGCAGATCGCCTTTTTTCACCCGCTGGTTATCGCGAATGGGCATCTCCACGATGCGTCCGCTGACCTCGGGCACTACATCGATGGTATCGGCATAGACATAGGCGTCATTGGTCTCCGGCGAGGTTTGCAACTGCCAGATAACCAGGATCAGCGCCAGGATAGCGGCAAGGACCAGCGCCAGCAGAGGCCACTTTTTGCGTAACAGGGGAGTGCGGGAAGTTGTCATAAGCGATCAGTGAACAAAAAACAGAAACCACAGCAGCGTGGCGAACAGGAACATCAGCGCGACATAGCTGAAGACCAGAGGAGAAAAGCGCGGCTGCCAGCCTTTACGGGTAATCAGGATATGGCAGGGGATCAGTAAAAACGCACCGCCCAATAAGCAGAAAAACCAGCCGGGGAACGCGGCGCCCAATACCGGGATCGCGGGCGAAAGTGAGCAGCCAGAAAGCGGCAAGACGAGCAATAACCGCGCCGGGCGGGCGATGGTGGCAATATGATTCAATGGAACATCCCTGAGTGATCATACCAGTGTGTGATGAGTGTAATCGCCTCGTTGCGGGAATGAAAGTCAACGGATCGCCGACTGCGGGATCCTTACCCGATGGGAAAGCATGATGTGAGGCGCCAATTCCCACGCTTACGCGTAGTCAGCCGCGACGTGTAGGACTATGCTTAGCCTGAAACATAAAAAAAGAACGAGGCAATGTCATGGATAAGGAATTACTGGAAGCCGGCTACCGGGCCTACACCGGGGAGAAAATCGACGTCTACTTTAATACGGCGATCTGTCAGCATTCGGGGAACTGCGTGCGCGGCAGCGCGAAGCTTTTTAACCTGAAGCGTAAACCGTGGATTATCCCGGATGAAGTGGATGTGGCGACGGTGGTAAAAGTGATCGATACCTGCCCGAGCGGCGCCCTGCACTATCGTCATAAATAAGCGAGGAGAAGATGGAAATACTGGAAGGGCATAACAAATTTTATGTTAACGACGCGCAGGGAAACCAGGTGGCGGAAATTGTTTTTGTTCCCACCGGCGACCACCTCAGCATTATCGAACATACCGATGTTGATCCCAGCCTGAAAGGCCAGGGCGTGGGGAAACAGCTGGTGGCGAAGGTAGTGGAAAAAATGCGCCAGGAGCAGCGGAAGATTATCCCTCTCTGCCCGTTTGCCAAACATGAATTCGATAACACCCGCGAATACGACGATATTCGCGCCTGACGTACCGGCACCGGTGCCAACCGGTGCGCTTTTCTCGCGCCATCAACGATCCGCCGGATCGCGCTGATGGGAAAAGCGGCGGATCAGATCCGGGAGATGTTCGCGCCGCATCGGTGGTGAAAACAGATAGCCCTGGAAACGGTCAATACCCAGCGATTTTAACTGCGTAAACTTCGCCAGCGAATCCACCCCTTCCGCCACGCAGCGGCTGCCGCTCAACTGGCAGTAGTAGGCCAGGCTTTTTATCAGCGCAAGCGCCTTCTGATTGTGCTGAGCGTCGTTGACGATACTCATATCCAGTTTATAGGCATTGAAGTGCAGGCGACGCGCCGGAAAGATGACGCTCCCCTGAGAAAAGCAGTCGTCCAGCATCACGCGCACGCCAGCACGTTGCAGCTGCGCCACGTGGGCGGCGGAGCGGCTCTGATGGCGAAAATCGATAGTTTCAGCATATTCCAGCACCAGCCTTTCCACGCCCTCTGGCTGCCGGAGCTGCTGGCGAGCGGCTTCCACCATCCGCAGCAGGCTATCGCTGGCGGCGAGCGAGGAAGGAATATTTACCGAAAAATAGAAAGTACCCGGATGCTCATTAATATTCTGCACGGCCTCCTGCAGAACAAAGGCCGTAAGCAGCAGCCAGGTGTAGTCGGCGCGGAAGTGCGGCAGAAAGGTCTGGGGGTGAAGTACCTGGCCGCGGTGGCGCCAGCGGATCAGGATCTCCACCCCCTGTAGCTGTGAGCGACTATCGACGATAGGTTGAAAAACCGGGAAGACCTGGCGATCGTGGATCGCTTGTACCCATTCCTGTTCAAACGCCGACAGTGAGCTGGCGGATGAGCGCGGTAGCAGCGTACGCGGAAAGCGGGGGGCCAGATGCGGGTGATATTCCACCAGCTTTTTCACCCCGGCCAGCCGCTGGGTGTAGAGCGTTTTCTGGCTCAATCGGAGACGCCGGGCCTGCTCGCCTATCGTCTGCCCTTGCAGCAGGGCGAGGATCACTTTGAACTCGGCATGGCTCAATCCGGCGGCTCGTTTGTCGTGGAGCAGGGCGGCTTCACTGGCAAGCCGCTCAAGTCGCGGTGCGTTCTCCAGCCGATCGGCCAGCTCCGTGCAGGACAGATCGGCGGGGGCGGTATGGACGTTACGCAGACGATCCAGATGGCTCACCTGATAAAGCAGCGTTTGCCACAGCCAGATGGCCGGGCTGCGGCTCAGAATCAACATCGGTAACGGCTGCAAGGCCTGGTCGAGCAGCCTTGCCGCCTGGCGCAGCGTGGTGAGCATCCACAGGGGATCGTCAGGGAGATACACCACGATCCGCTTCACGGCGGTCAGCTCCCGCAGGGACACGCCCTCGACCGGCAGCTCAACGGGCCGCTTCGCGGCGTTCAGCATCAGCTGGCTCAACCCGCGGGCGGCCAGCGAGCAGGGTGAGAGGATATAGTCGGTCATCATTGATAGACAAAGGTGATGCCGATGATCGACTGCACGTTGCCGGCAGTGACCTGGCCTGTGGTCCGGGCATAGGTTGCCGTCAGACCGAGATTAACTGGCGAGGTACTGACGGTGCCCAGCGAGACCGTGCTGTTCGCCGGCACGGCGCTGCCGTTGCGGGTCAGCTGAACGCCTATCCCCTGCGCCGGCGAGGCGGAGGCGGTATTGGTGAAGATCGCGTTGGCGCTATCCGCGGTGGTGCCGGAGAGGTAATACCCCAGCTGCTGGCTTTGCGCGCAGTGCACGGTGAGCGGCACGGCCATCGATCCCGGGTAGTCGGGGAGGGTGACGGTGACATCGCGGGCGGAGACATCGCAGCCGCCGGTGGGGACCACCACGTCGTTGTTGGCGTAAATGTTCCAGATGAACTGGAAGGAGTCGCTATTGTAGTTGTTGGTCTGATGCAGGATCAGCACCGCGATTAACGATCCTGCGGTGATCGCCACCCCACCGGCGGTGCTGACCGGCGTCAGATACAGGACGGTGGGCCAGGGCTTATCGGTCCGTGAATCGTAAACCACCCGCGCCGTTTCCGTGGTGGTCGGGAAGGGGTAAGAGGTGCCGTTATATTTCACGGTGCCGGAGAAACTCGACAGCACGCCGCCGTAGGCGGATCCGCGCTGCAGGGTGACGTAGTCAGTGATCGTTTCCGGATAGTCGTTATGGCAAAAAATCTGCGTGGAGAGGTCGACCACCAGGTTTTGCCCGACGTTAACCGCCGGTGTCAGATTTACGTAGACGTTGGCTGACCCGCCGCCGATGGGGATCGTCGCCCCGGTGGCCGTTTTGCAGGCAAAGGACCAGGCGTTCATCGACCAGCCCAACAGCAGCAGGGTGGTGAACAGGGGGATAATTTTTTTCATCATAATGCTCTCCTGGCTCAGGCGTAGGTATAGGTGACGTTAATCACCGCCTGAATGGTGCCTTGCGTGGCGCCGCCGTTGACGGACAGGGCTCTAACCTGCAGCGGGAAGCGAGCGGACTGGCTGGCCTCATCCACCTGTACCGACTGGCTGCTGCCATTGTTCAGCGTGGTGCCGTCCTCGCTCTGCAGTTCGAGCTGAATATTGCCCGCCGTTCCCTGGTTTTTGTAATAGCCGGTGCTGTCCGCCGTCCCGCTGAAGGTGGCCTTCACCCGTGAAGTACCCACGGGGCAGTTGCTCAGATCCAGCGCCACGCTGTGCCAGGCCGATGCCGAGCCCGCGCCGATCAGGCTAAAGGTATAGAGATCGCCCAGCTCGACGGTGGCATTGACGGTGGAAACCGTGCAGGGTCTGGCCACCACCTTGCCGTTGACGGTGAGAGTGACGTCGGCCGCCCGCAGGGAAGCGCTCGCGGTTAACAGGCCGGCCAGCAGCCAGCCCACATGAGTCCATTTCATTTCAGCCTCCGCTTACTGAAATTCCAGGGTGAATGTCGCTGTCGCATTGACATGCCCGGCGGTGACGGGCACCTGAGTGGCCATCAGCCGGGCGTAAAAGTTGAGAATATTGGTCTGGCCCGGGGTCAGCGTGGTCCAGGTCATGGTGGATGACGGCGCATTGACCGGCAGCCGGGACTGCTGCTGATCGAGAATTTCCACCCCCATTCCTGCCGCCGCCGAGGCCCCGGCATCGAGTTTTAACAGGCTGGTGTTGATGCTGTCCGCCACGCCGGTGAAACCGACCTTCACCGCGGTGACGGAAGTGCCGCAGGGCGACAGCACGATGCGGAACGGCACCGGCGGCGTCGTGGCCCCAACGGCATAAAACTGCTTCGCGGCGTTATCCTGTAAATCGACAGTAAAATCCTTCGATTCGCCGGCTACCGCGCAGGCGTTATCGCGGACATAGCCGCTGATGGTGATCGTGCTATCGGCAGCGAAGGCAAACGGCGTCACCAGGGTGAGCAGGGCGCCCAGCAGATACTGCAGTGTTTTCATCATGATCTCCTTAGCGGCACGCGACCGAAAGCTGACTGAGCGCCTGCTGCTGGCTCTCCGGCGGCAGACGGTAATCGGCCACGCACTGAGCGTCCGGGCCATCGCCCCATTTCACCCGCACTTTGCCCGCCAGCGGCATCCCGCTCAGGTAGACCTGGCCGTTGTCCGCGACGATGCTGCCGCTCTGGTTGCTGTCGCCGGTGGCGAGGGCGCCAAACGGCACCGGTTTGCCGCGATGGGTCAGCGTCATCAGGATCTTCATCCCCACCTGGGCGTTAAAGTTGGCGCGGACAATCGCCCCATGGGTGGGCACCACGCTGACCACCGCATCGTCAAGGTCGACATTGTCCGCCAGGGTGTTGGTATCCAGCGCGACCCGGTTTTCACGATACTCAGTGGCATAAGGCAGGACGGCATACCCGCGCCAGTCGGTGCGTACCCCGGTCTGGTTTTCCACTTTCACGCCGCCGGCGCCGGGGGCTTTCACCAGCACCACGGTATCGTTTAACGGTTGGCTCAGGGTGATGCCGTTGGCGTGCGCCAGCACGCCGCCGCTGACCCCGTAGTAGAGCTGTTTAAAGCCATCGCTGCGGCTGTAGCCGACGTTGGCGTTGCCGTAGCCGCCGCGGTAGTTGAGGGCGGTGTAGCCTGTGCTCCCGTTGTCGCCGTTGCCGCCGCCGGCATAGCCGGTCTGCACGCTATAGCTGAGGTTGTTGTCTTCCAGCAGGGTGCCGTACAGGCCCGCCAGTTTGGTCATGCGGCCATTGAGATCGTGCGACAGGCTGTAGCTGGCGCTGGCGTGCCGCCAGACCGAGCGGCTGTCGGAACGCAGCCAGTGGCTGAAGGGGATATTGATATTGATCGCCAGCATTTGATCACGCCCCTGCTGCCAGGCGTTTTTTGTCAGGCTGTAGCTTAGCGACCAGTTGATATCGTCCACGGCGGCGTTGAGGCCGGCCTGCAGCTGCTCATCGGCATCGTCGGTGCCCCAGTAAGTCTGGTGGCTACCGCTGAGATAGAGGGTGGCGGTGCGCCCCAACTGCTGAGTCACGCTCAGCTGCACCTTGCCGCGCTTGCTGTAAGCCAGATTGTAGTAGTCGGTAAATTTCGGTTTTACCTGGATAACGCCGTCCTGGGTTTCCACACTGTAGCCGCTCATCCGGCGGTAAGTGGTATCGGCAAAGTTATAATAGCCGCGGGTAGAGTAGCGGTAGCCCACCAGCTGCAGGTTGGTGCCGGTCTCATCCAGGGATTTGTTATAGAGAAAACGCACCGACTGCCCCTGATGTTCGCTGTCGTCAGCCAGGGTGGCGTTGGCCTGAGTGATATCCAGCGACAGGGCGCCGAAATAGCCCATGTTTTTCCCCACCCCAAGGTTAAAGGCGCGATAGCGGTCTGCCAGCTGGGTGCCGCCGTAGAGCGTCCAGCCTGCCGGCAGGCCATGCATGGCCGTGCCCTGGAAAAAATCGGGCGTTTCCTGCTGACTGTTGCCGCTGCGGTACTCCCCGGCGGTGAGGGCGAAGCGGGTATGGCCTTCACGCTGGAGAACCGGCACCGTTGACCAGGGCACGCTGAAGACCTGGCGGGAGCCATCTGCTTCTTTGATCGTGACCTGCAGATCGCCGCCATTGCCCGCGGCGTAGAGATCGTCGATGGTAAATGGTCCCGGCGGCACTGTGCTCTGGTAGATTTCGTAGCCGTTTTGCCTGATTGACACCTGCGCCGTGCCGCGGGCGATCCCGTGGATCACCGGCGCAAAGCCTTTCTGGCTGTCCGGTAGCATATTGTCGTCGGAGGCCAGCTGGGCGCCGCGGAAGTTGATCCCGTCGAAGACATCGCCGTTGGTGTAGCTGTCCCCTAGGGTGAGTCGCGAACGCAGAGGCGTGATGTCCCGCTCAAGCCAGCTGTTAACGTGCTGCCAGCGATTCTCGTTGGATGAGGTGCTACCGCCGCTGCTGTAGCTCCAGGTGCTGTTATCGCGCAGACGCCAGGCGCCAATGTTCAGGCCGCTCTGTAGATTCAGATAGGCGTAACGGCTGCTGCCACCTGTGGTGTTATGGGCGTTATTGCCCGTGAAGTTATAGTTAATCAGCCCGGCGGTGATACCGTTATCCCACAGCTCCGGCGGAATATAGCCGCGCGCATGGTTACCCATAAATGCCTGGGGGACGGTGAGGTACAGGCGCTGCTGTCCGACGTCGAAGCGCGTGGTAGCTTCGCTGATAAGCGTGGTCAGCGGCACGCAGGCCGTGCTGTCCAGCGTCGCCATGCCCGGCACCCGACCGGTATCCACACCCATGCTCGCCAGCTGGCCGCGCGTCAGGCAGGGTGACAGACCGTGACCCTGGGCATCGGCCTGGAAAGTGACGTCCCGGGTGGTCATAAAACCATTGTTGAGATAAATATCGACGCGATAGGTGCCTGGCGGAACCTCCTGGCCTTTTTCAAATCCCGACAGGTCAGCCACCGCCGCCGGATCGTCAGCTAAAAAGCGGGGGTTAAAATAGAGGTCCGCCCGCGCGGCAAACGGCTGTGAGCAGAGCCACAGCGCCAGCGCCGGAGATACCAGGCGCCGGGCAGTTCGGCAACCTAAATGATCCAGTCCATATTTCCGATGTGACATTATCCCTCCGGTCCGACGTTGCCCGGCTGTCATTGCTTCTGGTCATGCGCAGCGTGTCCCGCGCGGCGGGGCGCTTCTGGGTTAGCGCAGCACGCCATTCATTTTCGGCGTCAGCGCGCCGTAATCATTAATCGTGCGATAGGTGATGGTGTTCCCGGCATCCGCGGGTAGCTTGACGCTGGTTTTGCCCATCGGCGGTACGAGGGCGTTCTCCAGAATGCGTGTCCCGGCGTTCAGTTCGGTCACCGTCAGGTAATAGGGGGTGGGGTTCGTCAGCGTCAGCGACGATCCGCTACGGCTAAAGGTCAGCTTTTCCGCCGCTTGATCCGGAGGCAGGGCCAGTTTTCCCGGACGGTAGTAGAGCTTGATGCGGCTGATAATCGCCAGCTGCAGGGTATTGTCGCTGAGCTTTGATTTATCCATCGAAGGGATCGCCTTCACGTTCATCCAGAACAGACTTTCCCGATCCTGCGGCAGCTGGTTATTGGTGGCGTCGATAATGCGCAGGGTGTTCTCTTTTTTACCCTGCATGGCAAACAGCGGAGGAGTGATGACAAACCGGCCGTCTCGCTGACCATCGGCATTTTCCACCCATGACTGAATAAGCCAGGTACTGTTGTCATCATTATTGGTCACCGCGAGCTGGACCTGCTTCTGTCCCGCCGGGTAGATAACCCGGGTCGCGCCAAGCGCAACGCCCGCCTGCGCGCTGGCGCTAAAGATACTGGCGGCGAAAAGCACACATCCTGCCAGTAAGCCATGCGCCATCGTTGCCGTTTTTCTCACATTATCTCCTTGTCTGCTCACCGTATTGTCCTGTTTGTCTGCGGATTAATTACTGATAGGTCAATGAGAACCAGGCCTGGGCATTGGCTGCACCGCCGGTGACCTGGCGTCCGGTCGCCCGATATTTGGCGACGAAATTTAGCGTCGTCGGTCCGCGGTAGAGTGATATCCAGCGATCCGCTGGACGATTGAGCGGGAGCTGCTGGCCCTGGCTGTCGAATAGCGCAATACCGATCCCACTGGCGATCCCCGGACCTTCACCCACCGACAGCACGTCGGGGTTTTTTCCATCAGCCACGCCGTGAAAGGTCACACCCACATGCTGGCTGACCGCCGTACTGCAATCCTGTAAATGAATCGCGAAAGGGATTGGGTTGCTGTCTTCGCCGACAGCATGAAATCGATTACTGCTGATCTGCCCCAGATTGACCGTCATCTGCCGATCGCCGGCTTCGACGCGGCAGGAGCTCGCCATTATCAGGCCCTGAAAACGCATGCTGCCCCCCGGCAACGTGACGTTCCAATGATTACCGGCCAGCGCCAGCGGAGGCAGTAGCAGCAGCAGACCAGATTTCATTCCCTGCATCGTTTCACTCCGGTTGAAAATAGAGAGCGGGCCCTCCTGGCCCGAATAGCTTCCCTGCCTGACTCGGGTCTTACTCGTACTGCACTTTGAACGTGGCATCCGCGTTCGCTATACCAGCCGTCGCTGCGCCGGTCGCGTAGTAACGTGCCTGGAACGGGATGATGTTGGGGCCGTCATTCAGCGTGGTCGCAGCACTGAAGGTGGCGCCGTCCAGTGCCAGTGGCGTACCGGTATTGTCGAGGATCTGCACGCCGACGTTGGTTGCGCTGCCAGCGGCAGAGTTTTGCAGGGCCAGAACGGTGGTATTGCTGCTGTCGATGGCCGTACCGGCGAAGGCGACGGACGCTTTGGTGGCTACCGTAGTGTCGCAATCATCCAGCTGGATGTTGAAACCGACGGCCGAACTGGTGCTCCCCGCCGTGGCCAGTTTCGCGGAACGCACCTGGCCTAACTGAACGGTTTGATCGATAGAGCCGGCATCCACCGCACAGGCCGCATTAACGACTTCTCCTTTAAAATGCACGGTCCCGCCGTTGACCGTGGTGGTATCGGCCAGAGCTGCCGTGGAGCTCAGTGACAGTGCTGACACAACAATCATTGCCAGTGTTTTGATTTTCATACTGTTTTCCTTTGAACGATGTCGAAATAACGAACCGGATTGGCAGCCGTTGTGCCTTCCAGGCATTTCAGATTTCAGCCGAGTGGTCCGGCTGCCGGCTCTGCACAGTTTTCGCCCAACCGATGAGACAATTGGGGCCATTTTGACTCGTTGGGATAAATGATCTGTATTTTGTGTCAACCTGGTATTCTGTGGTTTTAAATTCTGCCAAGTTTGGCTTTTATGGTAATATAATCTGGTGTGGTGGAAGGGAGTGCGAAAGGAATAGCGATGGCGCTGGCGACGGATCGCCGGTGCAGCAGAGATATGGTTAGAGAAAAGTGAGTAATTGCAGGTTTAAAAATAGATAATAATCAATGAGATATGATTTTTTTTGCGGAAATATGGCGCAGTGAGTTGCAAAATATGTCAAAACATTTTTATGATATAAACAGTTTGGCCCCAATTGACCTGTTCGTTATTTTTTTAATTCTTTAAAATCAATCTGTTAATTCATTTTTCTTCTTCTGGTCTTTTTCCTCTAAAAGATTATTTCTTTCCCAGATGCCAGCGAAACGTGCCGCATTACTGGCGGTGTAACGTACTGTGTGACGAATATTGCGATGTCCTAGATAATCCTGTATCAAACGCGTATCTGTCCCTCTTTCCGCCAGTTCATAGCCGCAGGCGTGACGCAGCATATGGGGGTGAGTGTGCGTGACGGTACCCGCATTTTCCCCGGCGGAGCGAATAATACGATACGCCTGCTGGCGGGAGAGCGCGGTGCCGCGGCGGGAGATAAACAGTGCGTCCGTTTTGTCCGCCGCTTTCCAGCCGGCACGGACCAGGCTCCAGCGCTCAATCGCCTCGCGCTCATCAAAACGCAGTGGATGAATCGTCGAAAAACCATTCTTTAATCGCCGCACATTAACCCGCCCTTCATGGAGATCCAGATCGTGATAATGCAGATCCAGCAGTTCGCTAATGCGCATGCCATGGCGAAAGGCCAGCAGAATGAGGCAGTAGTCCCGTTCGCCGGTAGGGCCCTGACGAGCTGCCTGCATCATGGCCTGAACTTCTTTGGCGGTTAGAAAACGACGTCGGTTCACAATAGTTGCTCCTGAAAATAGGTATGAATGACCGTCACAGCGAAACCATACGCCATGACGAAATAGGTTCTGTAATGCTAAAACGGTACAGGGTGAAGATGATTAATCACGAATTGATAACATATTACATTGCCAGACACTAAAAATATCGTCGGGTGATAATTCTTAATTTTAAAGATTTTAATCATCGGCTCAATAGTATCTGTGCGGGTTGCCGCCAGGTATATAAAATGAAAGGATATTTTTCACTACCAGCCGTTATTAAAAACACAGCCGCGGAAATTTTTCCCACCAATAAATACCCAGTCTAATTCCTGAGTAAACGCAGGGTTATATTAACTCTCAGTAATAAGGATTAAATAAGAACTTGTGGGAACAGTAATCCTAATTAACGCAGGGTTAATAATCATGAATATTTTAATTTGTCGACCGCTCGCGATACAACGCCATCCATGGCGTCAAGGCTATTGGATCAGCGACGATCGCTGTTTGTCACGGGGATTGTCCCAGATGCCATAGAAGCGTCCCGCATTGCTGGCGGTATACCAGACGGTGTGGCGGATATTGCGATGCCCGAGATAATCCTGTATCAAGCGGGTATCGATCCCCATATTCGCCAACGCAAAGCCACAGGAGTGCCGCAGCATGTGCGGGTGGATCTCCAGTGGCAGCCCCGCCAGTCCCCCTGAGGACGCGATAATCTGATAAAACTGTTGGCGGGAAAGGGGATTACCTTTGCGGGAGAGAAACAGCCATTCGCTGGCGGCCTGCGGCCAGCTGCTGCGAATGGCCAGCCAGCGCTTTAGGGCGTAGATCTCTTTATCCAGCAACGGGTGGGTAGTCGAAAACCCTTTTTTAAGCCGATGGATGTAAACACATCGGGCAGCAAGGTCGATATCCGATATTCGTAGACGACAGATCTCGCTGGCGCGCAGACCATGGATGAAGCACAGTAACGTCAGGCAATAATTACGTGCAGCATAAGGACCGGTATCGGCCGCTTTAAGTAAAGACTCAATTTCATTCTGAGTCAGGAAGTTCCTTTTTTTTATGTCGGCGTTATTCGTCATGGTTTTCCCTTTTATTGCAGGCATATTTTTGGTTTTCCGAGCCTGCGTCAGGTCATTGTTAAATTTGACTGCCTTTTTATTTTGAAACAGCGTGGTGATAACGTTTTAATTTGCTACGAGCGCGAGCGGTATCATGGGCTAGCTCCATTGCTAACGATAAGAGGCCGCGATCTGAAGGGTAAAGAAAGGGTGAGCTGGCTGAACTGATGAATCTTTCCTGGGGGTTTCCACGTCCTGTACATCCCTGATCCTCTTGATGATACCCGCATGATGATGAAGGCTTGGGCTTCCGGCCACGGCAAAGCGGCTATCAATGCCGTCATGATTGATTGCCTGTTTACTGGGCAATGTCACCCCAGTAAACCAGCCTCCCTCGCCGACAACCTTCGGGAATGGCATGAGAAATTTCTCAGACAAAATACAACCTTAAGTCGTCTGGATAGCATTCACTGCAAAACTACAACAGTGATTAAACCATACTGCAAAAAGCCTGGTGATAATAGCATTGTCTGTAATAGAGCACATTACGCCGTATTTCAACGGGTAAGCTTAATCTGGTACATGCGGTTGAATGAGATGAAAACTCGTCACGGTCAACGTATACAGGAAGATATCAATGGGAGGTAGTAGAGGACAGGTAAGTATTGCGACACGGTCTGGCGGCGGGTTGGAATACTCGCTTCGGCGCGGGAAGGACTCACATCCAGGATACGCCGAAGCCTGCCGGTTCACCACTTTTCGTCACGTGCCTCCTGGCGCTTGTCGCTGCGCCAGGTGGCCTGTACGGAAAGCGATGGCAGCAGTAACCAGGGTAAGTAAGCCTCTTTTCATGGAAGTGATCCTGCTGAAGAGTGCAATAAATAGCAGTTAAAGAATATTGTTGCCGGAAGCGCAGCATAATAACTGACAAAAAATGCTCGCCAAGAAATAACTTATTTATTTTTATCTGTGATTTTTTGAGTAATTATTCCTGTTAAAAGGTATTGGTAACCAATAACGCATAAAAAGATATAGCTGTGGTATGCTCAAGATATTGAGGCATTCTGCGCTAATACGGTGTCGGGAAGATAGCGATCGGTAGATAATGCGGAGCCTGGTGACTACGAACAATCCCGTGAACAGCTTCGACAAATTCCTCACCCTTCAGCGCTGACGCCTTCGCTCGCCTGTCGTAAAGTTGCTGTCAGGCGGTTTACGTTTACTACAATGGTATAACGATGACGACTCCGATTGCGCTCCGCGACTGGCGCCTGCTGGCGGCCGGGTGCGGCGGCCTTCTACTGCTGGCCGCCGCTATCACCTTGCACAGCCACTGGGGTGACTTTCTCCAGTGGTGTCTCGCCACCCAAATTACCCTGCATCGCTATCTGGTGATGTACCTTCTGTTGCTGAATAACCATCAGTACAGCGGCGGTATCTGGCTGCTGGTGGGGGCCTTTCTCTATGGCGTGCTGCACGCCGTCGGACCGGGACACGGTAAATTTATCGTGACGACCTACCTGAGCACCAATCAGGAGAGCCTGACGGCGGCGCGGGTGGTGCCCTTTCTCGGCAGCCTGTTGCAGGGCGTCACTGCGATACTCTTCGTCTTTATTCTTGCGGTGGGGCTAAATCTGGCCGCCGGCGATCTTAGCGCCAGCCGCTGGTACGTCGAGAAGATCAGCGCCCTGACCATCGGCGTCTTTGGGGCTTATGTTATCTTTCGCGCTCTGCAAAGCCTGTGGCCGACAAAACAGGTGATTCGCCGTCTGACGCCAGCGCATCAGCATGACGCCTCGTGCGGCTGCGGCCATCACGGCGTGGGGCAGGATCTGCAGGGCGCTGACTGGAAGACGCGCCTTGGCGTGGTGCTGGCTATCGGCGTTCGGCCCTGTAGCGGGGCGATCATGATTTTATTATTCGCCAATGCGTTGGGGATTGTTAGCTGGGGCATCGCCGCGGTGATGAGCATGGCACTGGGCACCGCGCTCTCGATCCTCGGTCTGTCGCTACTGGTTCACTATGCGCGCCATCGGACGGTCAAACGATTGGCCACGAATCACCGCCCGCGGCCCTGGCTGGTTCCGCTGATGAAGATCCTCGGCGGTCTGGCGCTGATCCTCTTTGCCGTGGGATTGTTTTTCACCGTGGTGCCGATCAGCGCCAACGGCGACTTTATCGCCGCTGGCTGTTAGCCCGTTTCCAGCAGTCGCATCAACACCCGCAGCGCCTGATCCAATTGCTGGCGTTCACCGTCACTGAGTCCTGCCAGCAGTTGCCGTTCGTTGTCGACGTGGGTTTCCACTGCGGCATCGATCCGTTCGCGTCCGGCGGAAGTCAGGGCGACCAGCATACTGCGGGCATCCTCCGGATTGGGCAGGCGGGTAATAAACCCGCGTTTCTCCAGCGCCTTCAGACGATGGGTCATGGTGCCGGAGGTAATCATCAGCGTGGAGAAGAGCTGGGTGGGCGAAAGTACGAAAGGCGCCCCGGCGCGCCGCAGCGTCGCCAGCATGTCAAACTCCCAGCGCACCAGATCGTGGCGCGTAAAGGCCACTTCCACCTGCGGCTCCAGCAGCATAGCGCATCGTTTCAGGCGACCTATCGGCCCCATGGGGCTGCAGTCGAGGTCTGGCCGCTCCCGCTGCCACTGGGCGAGGATGCGATCCACGGCGTCGATCGGCGGTGATTTGTCCATTAGTGCTCACTTGTCTTGATATCAAGATACTTGGCGGTACATACTTCACTCACTAATTTACCTTGAAGTGAAGATAAAATCATGGCTTTTCTCTCACGTAATCTGATTCTCGACCTGCTGCTCACCGCGCTGGCGCCCGCTATCTGGGGGACAACCTACATCGTCACCTCCCAGTTTCTTCCCCCTGACCGCCCATTTATTGCTGCGCTGCTGAGGGTGCTGCCGGCAGGTATCGCCCTGCTGATCTGGAGCCGTCGTTTTCCGCAGCGCGGCGAATGGGCAAAGCTGATCGTTACCGGCATCTTAAATATCGGCGCGTTTCAGGCGCTGTTGTTTATCGCCGCCTATCGCTTACCCGGCGGGCTGGCGGCGGTGATCGGCGCGATCCAGCCGCTGCTGGTGATGCTCCTCGCCTGGTGCGTCGACCGGCAGCGCTCGCCCTGGCTGGCGGTGTTCTCCGCCATCGCCGGCATACTCGGTATGGCCATGCTGCTGCTGTCGCCGCACACCGTCCTCGACCCGCTGGGCATCGGCGCGGCGTTTCTCGGGGCGATCAGTATGGCGCTCGGCACCTGGCTCTCCCGGCGCTGGGCGCTCTCCCTGCCGATCGTCGCGCTGACCGGCTGGCAGCTGACGATCGGTGGGGTGGTGCTGGCCCCGGTGGCGCTGATCGTTGACCCTCCTTTGCATCAGGTAACAGTGCTGCAGGCGGCCGGCTATCTGTGGCTGTGCCTGGCGGGCGCCATGCTGGCCTATGGCCTGTGGTTCCGGGGGATTGGCCGCCTCTCACCGGTGGCCGTGTCGGCGATGAGTCTGCTGAGCCCGGTGACCGCCGTGGTACTAGGATGGATATTCCTCGGACAAAAGATCCAGGGGATGGCGCTGGTGGGGTTGAGCGTGGTGCTGGCGAGCGTGATGTCTATCCAGCGCGCGCTGGCGCGTCAGGCAGCGGGAGCAAAAACGAAAAAAGCCCCGTAACGGGGCTCGACATTGCTGCGTGCGGGGTGGGCGGCGGGAGCCAGACCAGCCACCCGCAGGCGGCCTGTCCGGCAGCTCCCTCTGCAACCATTCGCTTATTTAGACAGCTCGGCGGTCATATGGACCTGGTTGCCGGTATAGGCTTCGGTGATGTGGTAGGAAGCGCCTTGTTCTTTCGCAATGGTTGCGATTTTCGCTTCTGCGCTGTCCAGGGTGTCTGCTGTCACGCTCACCGGATGAGCGAAGCTAGCGAAAGAGACCAGGGAGAGCATACCGGCAGCTGCGAGTAATTTTACGTTTTTCATGGTGTTTGTCCTTTTAACTTTTATGGTGGAAAGCATGTTTGCTTTCGATGGACTTATAATAAGCCTGCTAACTATAACGCGCGTGGCAAAAAGTGCGATTTAGATCACATTTTTATGGCGGTTTGATGGCGTAAACATGATCGTTTATCTATTTTTTACTTTAAAAACAATGGATTAATGATTTGTTTCTGGAAGGGGATATCACATGGGCTGCCCTTGTTCAGGGAGAGGAATGCGCCTCATTCATGCTTTCATCATTCGTTGCGTGAATGGTTTGGTGCTGTTTTCACCACCGCAAAGGCAGATTCAGACTTATCGCGATGGCCTTCCGAGGGCTTTTTCTGCATGCTGTTGCGGTCACTTTCTCTCGCTCTGGCGTTAGGCTTGCTGCGCTGTAAACAACCACCCTCGCGTTTTCATCTATCAATGACTGTTTATTAATAGCCGATGGTTATCTGTTATATAACTTAATGAAACGTGAACAAATGTATATTTGTCGGCGAATAAATAGCATTCTTTGACGCCGATAGCACCAGCGAACTTATATTTTTAGGTTCGTTACCTGACGCCTTAAATATTGCGGCTCCCGGTCAGTCGAAGATTCTATTAGCAGTGGCATAAATCAGCATCGCCTGATGTTTCTGGTTCTATGCGAATTCACAGTGTGCTCATTGATTCGTAATTCACTCTGACAAGGAAATGGCAATGAAAAAGGTTCTTCTCTCTGCAGCAATGGCAACCGCGTTTTTTGGCATGACTGCTGCCCATGCAGCTGATACCACTGTTGGCGGCGGCCAGGTTAATTTCTTCGGTAAAGTTACCGATGTATCCTGTACTGTTTCCGTTAACGGCCAGGGCAGCGATGCGAACGTTTACCTGTCTCCGGTAACCCTGACTGAAGTTAAAGCGGCAGCAGCGGATACTTACCTGAAACCGAAATCTTTCACCATTGACGTCTCTAACTGCCAGGCTGCTGATGGCACTAAACAGGATGACGTAAGCAAACTGGGCGTGAACTGGACCGGCGGTAACCTGCTGGCTGGCGCAACCAGCAAACAACAGGGCTACCTGGCGAACACCGAAGCTTCCGGTGCTCAGAACATCCAGCTGGTGCTGTCTACTGACAACGCTACCGCGCTGACCAACAAAATCATCCCGGGTGACAGCACTCAGCCGAAAGCGAAAGGCGACGCTTCCGCTGTAGCTGATGGCGCGCGTTTCACCTACTACGTAGGCTACGCCACCAGCGCGCCGACCACGGTAACCACCGGTGTGGTTAACAGCTACGCGACTTACGAAATTACTTACCAGTAATTCCGTCAGAAAATAAAACTGCCCCGCGATGGGGCAGTTAATAACAATAATAAAGCGGCAATGTCCGCCGCTTGTATTTTTATTCTGAGGTCAGCATGAAGCGTATTGCCCTTTTTTTCTGTTTCATTTTTAGTTTTGCGGCCCATGCCAACAATATTATTGTTAACGGTACCCGCTTTATTTATCCAGGAAATGAAAAAGAAATAACGGTACAGCTTTCAAATAACGCCGACCGTCCGGCGCTGGCGCAGGCCTGGCTGGATAACGGCGATGCCGATGCCACACCGGATACCATTACCACCCCGTTTATTATCACCCCGCCGATTTCGCGTGTTGACGCCAAGAGCGGCCAGACGCTGCGTATTAAGCTCGGTAGCAGCGCCGGTCTGGCGAAAGATAAAGAGACGCTGTGGTGGCTGAATCTGCTGGAAATTCCGCCGGTGGTGGCCAATCAGAAAAATGAAGGCCAGAACGTGCTGCAGCTGGCGATCCGTTCGCGCTTTAAATTTATTTATCGTCCTGCCGGACTGGGCAACCGCGATGCGGCGGCCGAGAAGCTGACCCTGACCGCCAGCGGCAGTGGTCTCGCCATCAACAACCCGACGCCGTTCTACATTACCGTCAGCCGTATTTCCCGCGACGGCGGTAAAGCCCTGAACAGCAAAACCGTGATGCTGGCGCCGCAGTCCAGCCAAACGGTGGCGCTCTCCTCCGCCGTCAACCGCGGCGAAACCCTGACCGTTAACAACATTAATGACTATGGCGCCGATGTCGCAGTGAAAGTGGCCGTTAAATAAGGGAAAAGCTAATGAAGCAGAGGTCATTCTGCCCGGGAAGATTAAGCACCGCGATCGCCATCGCGCTGTGCTGCTTTCCGCCATTTTCCAGCGGACAGGAAAACCCGGGAACGGTATATCAGTTTAACGACGGCTTTATTGTCGGCAGTCGCGAAAAGGTCGATCTGTCGCGCTTTTCGACCAGCGCGATTACCGAAGGCACTTACTCCCTTGACGTCTACACCAACGACGAGTGGAAAGGGCGCTACGATTTACGCATCGCGCGCGATAAAGATGGTCGGCTGGGCGTCTGCTACACCAAAGCGATGCTGGCCCAATATGGCATCGCGGCGGAAAAGCTCAATCCGCAGCTGAGCGAGCAGGAGGGCTACTGCGGTAGCCTCAAATCCTGGCGCAACGAAGAAAACGTCAAAGACAACCTGGTCCAGTCCTCCCTGCGGTTGAACATTTCGGTACCGCAGATCTATGAAGATCAACGCCTGAAAAACTATGTCAGCCCGGAGTTCTGGGACAAAGGTATTACCGCGCTCAATCTTGGCTGGATGGCGAACGCCTGGAACAGCCATACCTCTTCGGTAGGCGGGTCGGATAACAGCAGCGCCTATCTGGGCGTCAACGCCGGACTGTCGTGGGACGGCTGGCTGCTGAAGCACATCGGCAACCTGAACTGGCAGCAGCAGCAGGGTAAAGCGCACTGGAACAGCAACCAGACCTATCTCCAGCGCCCTATCCCACAGCTCAACTCCATCGTCAGCGGCGGGCAGATTTTCACCAATGGTGAATTTTTCGACACCATCGGTCTGCGCGGGGTTAATCTTTCCACCGATGACAATATGTTCCCGGACGGCATGCGCTCGTATGCTCCGGAAATTCGCGGCGTGGCGCAGAGCAACGCCCTCGTCACCGTGCGTCAGGGCAGCAATATTATCTATCAGACCACCGTTCCGCCCGGACCGTTTACCCTGCAGGATGTCTATCCTTCCGGCTATGGCAGCGATCTTGAGGTCTCGGTGAAAGAAGCGGATGGCTCGGTAGAAGTGTTTAGCGTGCCTTACGCTTCCGTCGCCCAGCTGCTGCGTCCGGGAATGACCCGCTACGCGCTCTCCGCCGGTAAAGTGGACGACAGCGCGCTGCGCAACAAGCCGATGCTCTATCAGGCGACCTGGCAGCACGGGATCAACAACCTGTTGACCGGCTACACCGGGGTCACCGGTTTTGACGACTATCAGGCCTTCCTGGTGGGGACAGGGATGAACACCGGCATCGGCGCGCTCTCTTTTGACGTCACCCATTCGCGGTTGAAGAGCGATGCCCATGATGACTCGGGTCAGAGCTATCGCGCGACCTTTAACCGCATGTTTACCGATACCCAGACCAGCATCGTGTTGGCGGCGTATCGCTACTCGACGAAAGGTTATTACAACCTCAACGACGCGCTGTACGCCGTCGATCAGGAAAAAAATAGTCGCAGCAACTACACCCTGTGGCGGCAAAAAAACGGCATGACCTTCACGGTGAACCAGAACCTGCCGGACGGCTGGGGCGGGTTTTATCTCAGCGGCCGTATCTCCGATTACTGGAACCGCTCCGGGACCGAGAAGCAGTATCAGGTCAGCTACAACAATTCATTTGGTCGTCTCTCCTGGTCGGCGAGCGCGCAGCGTGTCTATACGCCAGACAGCTCCGGTCATCGTCGCGACGATCGTATTTCACTCAACTTCAGCTACCCGCTGTGGTTTGGCGATAACCGCACCGCCAACCTGACGTCGAACACCTCGTTCAATAACTCGCGCTTTGCCAGCTCACAGATTGGTATCAACGGTTCGCTGGACAGTGAAAACAACCTTAACTACGGCGTGTCGACCACCACCGCCACCGGCGGTCAGCATGATGTGGCGCTCAACGGCAGCTACCGTACGCCATGGACCACCCTCAACGGCAGCTACAGCCAGGGCGAAGGCTATCGTCAGAGCGGCATTGGCGCCAGCGGGACGATGATCGCCCACAGCGGCGGCGTGGTGCTCTCACCGGAAAGCGGCTCGACGATGGCCCTGATTGAAGCCAAAGACGCGGCCGGGGCGATGCTTTCGGGATCGCCGGGCACCCGTGTGGACAGCAATGGTTACGCCATCCTGCCGTATCTGCGCCCGTACCGGATTAACGCCGTGGAAATCGACCCGAAAGGCAGCCATGACGACGTGGCCTTCGATCGCACCGTGGCGCAGGTTGTGCCGTGGGAAGGCAGCGTGGTTAAGGTCGCGTTCGGCACTAAGGTGCAGAACAACCTCACCCTGCAGGCGCGCCAGGCGAACCACGAGCCGTTGCCGTTTGCGGCAAGTATTTTCTCCCCCGACGGCAAGGAGATCGGCGTTGTCGGCCAGGGCAGCATGATGTTTATCAGCGATGCGAACGCCAAACGCGCGATTGTGAAGTGGAGCGGCGGGCAGTGTTCGGTGGATCTGGGACAGCAAACAACAAAGGATAGCGTATGTCGCTGAGGAAATTACTAACGCTTTTTATCGTCTTAATGGCGCTGGGAACCACCTCGTCCTGGGCCTCCTGTACGCGTCTCTCATCGCCAACGGTGATGCTGGACATGGTGGTGGGCAGGGTGGTGGTGCCCCCGGATCTGCCGGTGGGCTCGGTGATCCTTACCCGCGACTGGACGATGAGCGCTCCCGGCGGGGCAAGCTATCGCTGTACTTCCGGCACCAACCGCTTTGCGGCGAAGATCGTGTCGCCAGGGGCCACGGACCTTGGAAATAAAATCTACTCCACCAACGTGCCGGGAATCGGCATGCGTTTCAGCCGCGGCGGCGCAACGGTAAATATCGTCTATCCCGACGTCTTTTCGTCCCGGGTATATAACACCACCAACTATTCCCTCGAAGGGTCGCGCTTTACGCTGCAGATTATCAAAACCGCGGCAACCACCGGCAGCGGCACCCTGGCGGCGGGTAAGTACACCTCCTACGACTGGGAGAGCGGCGGTAACCCGATCCTCGAAACCTATCTGAGCGCCAACGCCATCACCGTGGTCTCGCCCTCCTGTTCGGTGCTGAGCGGGAAAAATATGAATGTCGATGTGGGTTCCATCCGGCGCACCGACCTGAAAGGGGTCGGCACCACCGCCGGCGGGAAGGATTTTAATATCGACCTGCAGTGCAGCGGCGGCCTGAGTGAAACGGGATATGCCAACATTAGCACCTCGTTCTCCGGTACCCTGGCCACCAGCACTACCGCTACCATGGGCGCCTTGCTGAATGAAAAAGCCGGCAGCGGGATGGCGAAAGGCATTGGCATCCAGGTGCTGAAGGATGGCTCCCCGCTGCAGTTTAATAAGAAATACACCGTCGGCCGCTTGAATAATCAGGAGACCCGCTACATCACCATACCGCTGCACGCGCGTTTTTATCAGTATGGCCCGACGACCAGCACCGGCGAGGTGGAGTCGCATATGATCTTTAACCTGACGTACGATTAATACGGGAGGGGGAATGAAGGGATTGCCGAAAAACACTATCGCGTGGCTGCTATTTTGCGGCAGCCTCGCCGCCCCCTCGGCGTGGGGTTTTGAGACCAATTACGATCGCGGACGGGTCGATTTTGCCGGGCGGGTGACGGATATTTCCTGTAGCGTCGCGCTAAACGGCGGCCAGCATGCCGGCAGCGGTAATGTCTGGCTGGCGCCGGTCAGCCTGGCGGAAGTCCACGATCGCGGGGCCGGGGCGTTTATGAAACCGCAGCCGTTTACCCTGGCACTGTCAAACTGCCAGCTGCGCCATGATGGTGGGGCAGCCTCGCAGGATGAGGTGCGTCGGGTCAGCGTGCGCTGGGTCGATGGTTTTTTACTGACGGCGGTCGGTAACGAAAACGCCGGGTATCTGGCCAATACCTTGCCGGATGGAGCGCAGAATATTTATCTGGCCCTATCGACTAACGATAATAATACTCTGGATAAGAGTAATAAAATTGTCCCGGCGGACCCGCAGCAAAATCAGGTGCGTTTGCAGGAAAGCGCGGTCAGCGGCGGCCTGTTCACCTATTACGTTGGCTATGTTTCGCCAACGCCGAAAAGCGCCACCAGCGGGCCGATTACCAGCTGGGCAACGTGGGAATTAGTTTATAATTAAGTGACGTTAAAAAGCCGGGAATTCCCGGCTTTTTTTACATGGCAATATCATCGGCGACCAGTTGTTCAATACTGACTTCCCGCCAGTAATGTCCCTGGATAGCAAACCACTCCATTCCCTGCAGCCATTCTTTATGGGCTTCGCTTTCCACACCTTCAATAATCACATTATGATGGTTGCGCGATAAAAAGGTCACCAGCGCATCCATCAGCTGGCGGCCGGACTCTTTGCGCATCAGGTGCCAGAAAAAATCCTTATCAATTTTCACATAGTCAAAGTGATAACCGCGAATAGCGTTAATTCCCGCGTAGCCGGAGCCGAAGTCGTCGAGCCACAGTGAGGTATCCTGTGGGCTCTGCCAGGCGGCAAGAGAATTATGCAGCAGATTCTCGGCGTTTTCGGTTACCTCGAAATGGACGCAGGTCAGGGCGGCGATTTTGGCTTTTATATCCTTCTGGCGCAACAGGTTAAGGATATGGTCATCAACGTTAATTGTTGCGGAAATATGGTTACGTAAAAACCAGGCTTTATGCTTTTCAATCAGTGCCAGTTGTTCGAGAAAAATACGTTCACGAACGGCGGCGGTAGCATGGCGGAAAAAATCATCGGGGGAAATAGAAAGATTATCAAAGCGGCTTAAGCATTCCACCGCGACCAGAGTACCTTGTGGGGAAAACATTTTCTGAAAGACGTAGCGTACAGCGATATCATTACGAGATAAAATGTTGTCTTCGAATATTTTAGTGTTCATTATCCCTCTTCACGAGGTTAGTCAGACAATAGGCAGAGGATACATTAATTATAGGCTACCTGATGATTAATGGGAATGGCGGGAAATGTAAATCAACAGCGAATAAGTACGCTTTATCCGCTACTGATTTACCGGGAGAACATTTAGCATTGATGGAGAGCGGCAATACGCTGATTCATAGTGCGGGAATTATCAATACCCAGTTTTTGCATGATATGGATGCGGTGGCTATGAACCGTTTTATGAGCAATGCCGAGCAGGGCGGCAATACGCTTATTATTATTGTTGGCAATGAGCAGTTCGAGGATCTGACACTCCCGTGGTGAAAGCTGTTTGCGCAATCCTCGCGGCGGCAGTTCGCTGACGCCTTTGGCGCGTTGGACGATAGATGAAAAAAGAGTTAGCGGAGATTTCTCGCTAATAATCATAGCATTGTCAAAGTTTATCAACTCTCTGCACAGCCCGACAATGTCGCTTTTCACCATTAGCACCGGCTGCTGGCAGCGCAGCAGGGAAAGGCGGAGCGCATTCAGCAGATCGACGATCCTGATGGCAGAAATATCCTTATTAATTAAATTGAAAATAATCGTCTGGGCCAGTGGCAGATGTTTCTCATGGATGACATCGGCATAACTCAGACGGGTGGCATTTTCATGGCTATCAATAAGGTAGTGATAGATTGAGTGACCAATGAGATTGTCATTGGTGTACAGCAATATACTGTCCAAGGTTGTCAGATTCTCTTTTTGCGCTTGGCTTCTAAGATCAGGTCCAGCAGTATCTTCTCTATTCTGCGCTGGTCATCGAGATGGCGGAACTTAAACTGGCAGGATATCTGATAGTAGCTCTCACTCTCTTCATTAGCGTTATCCAGGGTGATAACAATGACATTTTTGACCACCAGGTCGATGGTGATCTCGCCATATTCTGCAAGCATAAGTACGGCGTTTTTCAGTAAGGCGTTGTGGCTGAGAAATTTAAGATTCGGCGTTTTGGTCATCAATGCGCAACCGCCATCTGAAATGTCTTTGATATCGAAAAGATAGTTTTCGCCGTTTTTATGACGGCCGCGGCAATAAAAGTCATGCTCATGGCGTAAACGAAAGCGGGGATCGCGGCGACGCTGCACTACCTGCAGGCATTCAGGCAATGAAAAAGCGTAGCGGATACCTTTATCGACACCGCTATTGTCATGTTTTGTCAGGGCCGCATTAAACTCTATTTTCCCTGAATCGCTATGCAGGAGAAAGCGAATTTTATGCCCGGACGGGATTTTGCGATGGGTCTGAATATGAAACTCGGCAAAGTCCACGCGCGTCAGTTGGGTTATGATACTGGTGTTGTTAAAAAATATTTCAATTTCAGTACGTTTGCGCAACTCCTCTCTGAAAATAGCAATAATTTCATACTTACTGGTCTTTATCGTTCCCTCTGTCATATGCATCCCTTGTAAATAGTTGTCGTGAGGCGTTTGATTTTTCTTATAGCAATAGCAACATTCTGATTGGGTTAATCAGATGTTTTTATGAGCGTTTGATGTTATTGACTATCTTTGCAGCCAGATTGATATGTATAAACTTGGAATTTGATATTGTATTTCCTGTAATCAAGAGTTTCGAATTTTGGTCATGACAAAAACGACAACGGCCTCCAAGCTGGAGACCGGTCGAAGGATAAAAACTTAAGTTTAATTAACGGGGATAATGAGAGAACGATCGTCGATCACGCCCCATTTGTAGGATCTATAGTGCCAGTAGCGGTGAGGTTTTTCCAGGCAAATATTGAGGAGGGATAGGGTTCCCTCCATTTTGTCTGGCAGGTCAGCGGCGCGCGGCGGTGGCGATATTATCGAGGGTGCGCAGCGCTTCCGCGGGCAGGACCAGCTCGGCAGCGGCAATATTTTCCGCGAGGTGCGTGCGGGAGGAGGTGCCGGGGATCAGCAGAATATTTGGCGCTCGCTGGAGCAGCCAGGCGAGGGCGACCTGCATCGGCGTCGCCTCAAGCGAAGCCGCGACCTCGTTCAACTCCTGCGCCTGCAACGGCGTAAAACCGCCCAGCGGGAAAAAGGGCACCCAGGCGATGTGCTGGGCGGCCAGCGCATCCACCAGCGCGTCGTCGGCGCGATGGGCAACGTTATAAAGGTTTTGCACGCAGACGATGGGCGTCATTTTCTGCGCATCCGCGACCTGCTTTGCCGTCACGTTGCTGAGGCCGATATGGCGGATTAATCCTCGCTCTTTCAGTTCCAGCAGGGTGGCGAGTGGCGCCTCCAGCGAACCCTCCACCGGGCCGTGCGGGCTCAGCATACTGCGCAGATTAACCACTTCCAGTACCTCAAGCCCCAGGTGACGCAAATTATCTTCAACGGCCTGGGTCAGTTCGGCGGGCGACATGGCCGGTAGCCAGTTGCCTTTCTCGTCACGGCGGGCGCTGACCTTGGTGACAATGCACAGATCGTCAGGGTAGGGGTGGAGCGCTTTGCGGATCAACTGATTGGTGACATGTGGACCGTAGAAATCAGAGGTATCGATATGGTTTATCCCGGCCTCGACGGCGGCCTGTAGTACGCGCACCGCTTCTCCAGGATCTTTGGGCGGGCCGAAAACACCGGGGCCGGCCAGCTGCATCGCGCCGTAACCTAAGCGATAGACCTGGCGATCGCCGAGCGTGCCGCGACCGGATAAGGTGACACTGGACATAAGAACTCTCCTCACGGTGGCTAAGCCGTAAGTGTAATCCGCTCACAAGGAAGGCAAGGGGGAGAATATTGTCAGAATGTGCGACAGCAGCTCAGGCAGCCGCTGTCGCCAGAGGGGATTAGCCGAAGAACATCACCGACACGCAGAGCAGGCCTACCACCAGCGTAATGGCGTTACCCACCGAGCGGTACGGCTTCAGCGCCGGAATGAGCCATGTCGACAGCGTGGGCATAATAAACAGGATCATGGCGATAAGCGGTCCGCTGATAGCGTAGATCATTGAGATCGCATTCGGGTTGATAAAGCACACCGCAAAAGTGAAGGCGGAGACCAGCAGGATCGACATCGCGCGGTTGAAAGCGCGGCTCTTACGCACGCCCAGCAGGCCCAGCGAGCTTTTGACGATTTCGCTGGCGCCCTCAATCACTCCGAAGTAGGTTCCGAGAAACGACTTCGACATAGCGACGACGGCGACGATGATGCCGGTCACCGCCAGCCATCCCGGCGCGCCTGGCACCATCGACAGGGCGGAGAGGATAGTCACCCCCTGATCGCGGGCGGTCTCTATATAGGTTGCCGGGATCGCCAGCAGACAACTGAAGACAAAAAACAGCACGCTGGCGCAGATGATGGTGTAGGCCACCTTCATGATTTTTTTGCATTTACCCATGGCCAGGTCGCCGTGTTTCTCCTGCTGATCGATAGCAAAAGTCGAGATGATCGGCGTATGGCTAAAAGCGAAAACCATCACGGGAATAGAGATCCAGACCTGGTGGAGCGTCTGCGGGCTGAACTGCATCTGGCTGGTGAGATGCTCCGGATGCCAGTCGCGGATTAAATAGAGGGAGAGAAACAGGAAACAGGCGATAAGCGGGAAGACCAGAAAGCCCATCACCTTGATGGTGACCTGTCGTCCCATGAGAAAGATCAGGTTGAGGACCAGCACGACCCCCAGACTCAGCAGCGCACGCAGCCCTGGGGTCATCGGCGTGCGATGCGCCACCTGTTCGGCCAGCGAGTTGGTGATGGCCACGGCGTAGATGAGCACCACCACAAAGAAGGCAAGGAAATAGAGGCCGGTGATCAGGTTGCCAATTTTCTTACCATAGTAGTGATTAACTGCGCCGGTGATCCCGGTTCCCGGCGCGATATTGGCCGAGAGAATAAACTGGCTCAGCGCTTTGTGGGGCCAGTAAGTGAGCGGCCAGGCGACCAGCGCGGTGATGAACAGCACAATGGCGCCAGCCGAACCCAGCTGGATCGGTAGAAATAGCGTCCCAGCGCCTACTGCAGTGCCATATAAGGCAAAACTCCATAGAGTTTCTTCTTTAGACCAAATTTTAGACATTATGCGACTTTATCAACCGTCAAACCAAAAAAAAGGAGTGCAATTTACCATATTTATGGTTCGTCTGTTGCGATAGTTTTTGGTGATAAAGTCGCGGCGGATCGTCGAAGATCCGCGCCGGGATTAACCGCGCGCCGTCTGGCGCGGGCGACGGTGACGAATAACGCGCTCGCGCAGGGTGTCCCATACCCAGTTAAAGGCCATGGTGTAGGGCAGGAAGAAAAGCATAAAACCGATCTCCAGCATAAACGCCTGCAGCAGCGAGACGCCCAGCACGATCGCCACCATGGTGACGCCAATGATGACGAATCCGGTTTCGAAACCGAGCGCGTGCAGGGCGCGTACTTTCAGCTGGCGGGGGAAGCGGGAGACCGGCCACAGGCGATCGAACGCCGCGTTATAGATAATGTTCCATACCATCGCCAGGGTGGCGAGCAGAATGCTCAGTCCGCCCATCTCCACTACCGAGCGCTGCATCAGCCAGGCGGCGGTAGGGGCGAGGATCAGCGTCGCCAGTCCTTCGAAGGTGATGGCGTGGATAACGCGTTCGGTGAGCGTCTTGCGCTGATGTGGGGTCTGTTGCATGGCGAGCTACCTCCAGTTTTAGCCTGAACAGGAAATTACCCGGCAGTTTATGGAAAAATATGATAAACAAAAGATAGGACCCATCGATATTGTAGATACATCATGCGTTATTCACCGGAAGCCTTAACCGCCTTTGTCGAGGCGGTCGACAGCGGATCGTTCTCCGCCGCCGCCCGCCGCCTGCGGAAAAGTCAGTCGACGATCAGTACCGCCATCGCCAATCTGGAGGCCGATCTCGGCGTAATCCTCTTTGACAGGGCAACGCGGCAACCGACGCTGACCCCGCAGGGGGAGCAGGTGCTGAGCTATGTCAAAGCGATTCTTGCCGCCAGCGAGCGGCTGGACGAACTGGCTGTGTCGCTGTCCGGCGAGACGGAGCCGCGGCTGACCTTCGTGCTCTCCGATACTCTGCACCCGGACGTGCTGGAAGATCTGCTGGTGCAGTTTGACCGCCGCTTTCCTCATACCGAGTTTGAGTGTTTGATTGGCGAAGACGAGGATGTGATCGATCTCCTGCAAAAATCCCGCGCCCAGGTGGGGCTGATTGAGGCGAGGGAGCGCTACCCCACCGATATCGGCAGCACCCGCCTGCCGCTGCAGACGGCGATGGGCATTTATGTAGCCCCTGGCCATCCGCTGGCGGCGCAGGGTAAGGTCGCCTGGGATGAGCTGCGCAGCTGGCGCGAGCTGCGTTTGAGCACCTTTCTGGCCAGCGCCACCGAACCTGCCGCAGGCCAGGTCTGGTCGGCGCCAAACTACCTGCTGCTGCTCAGCATGGCGGCGCAGGGGTTCGGCTGGTGCATTCTGCCCAGCGCGCTGGTGGCGGAGTTTGCGCCGCAGGGCGGGCTGGTGGCGCTCGATATCCCCGGCTGGCCGCGGGCGATTTCAGTCGATCTGCTGTGGAATAAGAAAGCGCCGCCGGGAGCGGCCGGCAGCTGGCTGCGTCAGCATCTGCAGCGGCGTGAACGTTAACGAATAGCTATTTCTTTGTGATTGGCTTCACTTTTTTTAAACAATTACAAAGTTTTTTGATAACAATTATCTAGTATATCGCTGTTTCTTTGCGCAAATGCATGGGCAGGGGTAGAGGATGAAGGATGTCGTGATCGTCGGCGCGCTGCGAACGCCGATTGGCTGCTTTCAGGGCGCATTATCGCGCCATTCAGCCGTCGAGCTGGGGAGCGTGGTGGTGAAGGCGCTGGTGGAGAAGACGGGAATCGATCCGCACAGCGTGGATGAGGTGATCCTCGGCCAGGTGCTGACCGCGGGGACCGGACAAAATCCGGCGCGTCAGTCCGCTATTCGCGGTGGGCTGCCTAACACCGTATCGGCTATCACCATTAACGATGTCTGCGGTTCCGGCCTGAAGGCTCTGCACCTCGCTACCCAGGCGATCCAGTGCGGGGAAGCGGACGTGGTGATTGCTGGCGGCCAGGAGAATATGAGCCGCGCTCCGCATGTGCTTACCGACAGCCGCACCGGCGCCCAGCTGGGCAACAGCCAGCTGATTGACAGTCTGGTGCATGATGGGCTGTGGGATGCTTTCAACGATTATCATATGGGCGTCACGGCGGAAAACCTGGCCCGGGAATTTGGCATCAGTCGCGAGCTGCAGGACGCCTGGGCGCTCAGCTCACAGCATAAGGCGCGCAAGGCGATTGATTCCGGTCGCTTTCGCGATGAGATCGTCCCGGTTGTCACCGAGCATAACGGCGCGGCGCGCACCGTGGATACCGATGAACAACCGCGGGTGGATGCCAGCGCGGAAGGGCTGGCCAGCCTGCAGCCCACCTTCGATCGCCTTGGATCGGTGACCGCCGGCAACGCCTCAAGCATCAATGACGGCGCGGCGGCGGTAATGATGATGAGCGAGGCTAAAGCGCTGGAGCTGGGGCTGCCGATCCTTGCGCGGATCCGCGCCTTCGCCAGCGTCGGCGTCGATCCGGCGCTGATGGGCATTGCCCCGGTGCATGCCACCCGTCGCTGTCTGGAGCGGGCCGGCTGGCGGCTGGACGACGTCGATCTGATCGAAGCCAATGAGGCCTTTGCCGCTCAGGCGATCTCGGTTGGCCGGGTACTGGAGTGGGATGAGCGCCGGGTCAACGTCAACGGCGGCGCGATCGCCCTCGGCCACCCCATCGGCGCCTCCGGCTGCCGGATTCTGGTGTCGCTGGTGCATGAAATGATCAAGCGCGATGCCCGCAAAGGTCTGGCGACGCTGTGCATTGGCGGCGGTCAGGGCGTGGCGCTGGCGGTAGAACGCGCATAGCGCTATACCTCGATTTCCATGGCCTCCTGCGGGAGGCCTTTTTTATGCGCCGTGCTTTGCCGAACCCTTATTTTTCCCCTCCCTCTTTCACTCTCCCCGGCGAAATTATTGAGCTTCGTCACGTCTTGTTGTGCCACCTTTTTTGAAACAAATAACTACGATCCTGGTCACTAAAACTATGGTGTCTAAAAAATAAAATGATGTTTCATAAAAACGAAATGTCATTTTATTTATTGTAAGGGTACCCTATGTTAAAACGCTCTCTGGTTCTCGCCGCCCTCTGCGGTATGTCTTTTGCAGCAACCGCGGTAACGATAGATTTACGTCATGAATTTATTGATGGCGGAAAGAGTGATAAAAGTAATGCTGACCGCGTCTCCGTTTCTCACCGCTTTGCCAACGGCTTAGGCTTTACCGTCGAGGCCAAATGGCGTTCGGGTGGCGACAACGGTTCGCAACCCTATTCGGACGTGGTGGGCAATGGTCATGAAGACACCATCAGCTGGCGTTGGAAAGCGACGTCGAACTTTTTCCTCACCCCCGGGTTTACCATTGAGAGCAACGACAGCCGCTCCATCTACAAGCCGCACCTGCACGCGCAGTACAGCTTCGACAACGGCTTCTATGTCGCCGCTCGCTATCGCTATGAATACACCCGCTATCCGAACAACGCCGGCAAAGATGATGACAAAGTTAACCGCGGCGACGCGTGGGCCGGATTTGTCCTCGGCGACTGGCGTACAGAGCTGAACTATGTCTATGCCCGCAGCTCGGAAGGGGTCAGCCGCAACGACAATAAACCCTACTCGCAGGAATATAACGTGAAGGTGGCCTATAAGCTGGATAATAACTGGTCGCCGTATGGCGAAATTGGCAACGTCGGGGTGAACGACCGCAGCGATCGCCAGACCCGCTTCCGCGTTGGGGTGGCTTACTCGTTCTGACCGACCATTCATCCCTCATCGTTTGTTTTCCCCGGCGCCGTCAGCCGGGGTTTTTTTATGGGGGAAAGAGAAGGGACAAAAAAAGCCCTCCATGAAGGAGGGCAAGGCCAGTTACAGAAAAAAGTGTGGCGTGGATCAGGCGCTCAGCATTGACGGGTGTGCGGGTAATTTCGCGATATAGATGGCCGGTTTACCGTCTTTATCGGAGCTGAACAGAATGGCGCTATCGTCCGGGGTAAATGAGGGGTGCGGGTGCGTTACCTGGCGGCTGTTGGCCACCGTCGCCCACGAGGTATCATGGCGCGCGACGCGGAAGTAGCGCTTTTCCGCCACGTTAAAGACATACAGCCAGGGATCGTTATCAATGGAGTAGCCGCCGGTATCCTTGACATCCACCGGTGTACCTGAGCCATCGCCTACCAGCAGCGTGCCATCGAAATTGCTCATCAGATGCGAGCAGGCCGGCATCGTCATCAGGGCCTCGTTGACGCCGCTTTCGGGATCAAAGCGATAGATCGTCCGCCCCTGCTGGCCTTTCAGATAGGAGACGTAGATCAGCGCCGAACCGTCCGGCACCCAAAATTCATGAGTACAGCTTTCGCCTGGAGCATGCGCTTTGACTTTGCGAACATGGCTGCCATCCTCGTTGACCAGCCACATGCGGGCGTCCACCAGATCGTGCGGCCCTTCATGGCAGAAGGCGACGGTATGGTCGTCGAAGGGACGATAGATCGGGTGTCCCAGCCAGATTTTTTCCTCATGGATCACCTGGCTCTCACCGCTGCGCAGGTCGACGCGCAGCAGGCGGCAGTGCGGTCCTTTATGGAAGAAATCATGGAAAATCTGCCAGTCGTTGAGTGGCGTCCAGTCGCTTTTGGCAATCTCAATGCCCACCAGTTTGCTGCAATCGCTGTTTGCCACCCAGGTGCCATACCCTACCCAGTCATCGCTAACGCGATAAACTTCGCGCTCGGCGAGGGTGGTCAGGTTGACTTCCAGCAGGATACGGTCATTTTTCACGTAATAAAGCGACTTATCGTCCGGGGAGAGGAAGCCGCCGAAGGTGTTATCCCCGGCGCCTTCGGTTAGCTGGACGGCCTCGGCGCTGGCGATATTCAGCAGATAGTAGTTCCAGTGGCCGTCAAACTCGCCGGCGAACAGTAAATGGCTGCCATCGTTAAAAAAGCACTTCTGATAGAAGTAGTTGCGATGACAGGTGACCTCCGGGGGGGTTAAGCGGGTGACTTCCGCCCCGGTATCCGGATCGTGGCTGACGTGATAATTCAGTTTGACCCGCATGCCTTTAGCCATGTAGTGCTCCTTTCTTTCCTGCGATGCCGCTGGACCAGAGGCGTGTCGCTGAGTGATATGTTTTAAAAGACGGGTGTTAATTTATCAAAACATTGTTTCATTATTTGTGATGGCTCACGCAGTTCAGCGTAATTCCCGCGTTTTCAGCGGTCTGCTGGCTTCGCTTCGGCACCTCTGCAGACAATCGGTAGAATCTTCATCTTTTCAAAACCTTTTCCGGCCTGGCGCGTGCCGGGAGGCTCCTTCGCTTTTTCTTTTTTTGTAATCATCATCATAAAAAATGAAACATCGTTTTAAATAATATTGAAAATGGCTGGGGGCGGGGCTAAGATGGCACCCATCAGCAAAACGGAACTCTGTTTTATTTTCATTATGGTGGGCTATGCCCGAGAGTTCGCCCCACGCTCAGTCGCGCCGCCGGCGCGGACCGGGCCGAGAGAACCTTGCCTGCAAACAGCAGGCTCTGAACGACTAAGGAACATAATATGATTCTTGATGCATTCTCCCTGCAGGGAAAAGTGGCCGTCGTGAGCGGATGCGATACCGGTTTAGGTCAGGGGATGGCCCTCGGGCTGGCGGAAGCGGGCTGCGATATTGTCGGTATCAATATCGTCGAACCGGTGGAGACTATCGAGCGGGTAACCGCGCTGGGACGCCGTTTTCTCAGCCTGACCGCCGACCTGCGCCAGATCGACGGTATTCCTCAGCTTCTGGAGCGGGCGGTGGCGGAGTTCGGCCATATTGATATTCTGGTCAACAATGCCGGCCTGATTCGCCGCGAGGACGCGCTGGCGTTCAGCGAAAAAGACTGGGACGACGTGATGAACCTCAACATCAAGAGCGTATTTTTTATGTCCCAGGCGGCGGCGAAACACTTTATCGCCCAGGGCAGCGGCGGGAAGATCATTAACATCGCCTCCATGCTGTCGTTCCAGGGGGGGATCCGCGTGCCGTCGTATACCGCATCCAAAAGCGCGGTGATGGGCGTCACCCGCCTGCTGGCCAACGAGTGGGCCAAACACAACATCAACGTCAACGCCATCGCCCCGGGGTATATGGCGACCAACAACACCCAGCAGCTGCGCGCCGACGAGCAGCGTAGCAGCGAAATCCTCGATCGCATTCCCGCCGGGCGCTGGGGGCTACCGGCCGATCTGATGGGGCCAGTCGTGTTCCTTGCCTCCTCAGCCTCCGATTACATCAATGGCTACACGGTGGCGGTGGACGGCGGCTGGCTGGCGCGCTAACCGTCCGCGATGGCCGGAGTCTGTCGTATCGCTCCGGCCATCTGAGCAATTATTGTCCATACGCAAAAGTGCGGATCGTCCATACTCCGGAACACGGGTATAATGTTACCGCTCTGTATAAACAGGGTTATTAACTATTGGAAACGCATTTTTTGTTACTTTGAAAGTTTAATGTCCATCACAAAACCCATCCTGCCAGCAATATAGTCCATATCTTTGGCTTATCCTGCCTGACCCATTCATCCACCAGTCACGTACTTTCGTCTTATGTCTTACTCTGTGTGGCAGGAAAAAAATGACTTCAATCAGTAACGACTCTACATTATCGCCGCGGACGCAACGTGATACTCGGCGGATGAACTGGTTTGTTTCCATCGCCGCGGCGGTGGCTGGCTTGCTCTTTGGCCTGGATATCGGCGTGATATCCGGAGCGTTGCCCTTTATAACCGACCATTTCACCTTATCCAGCCAGCTTCAGGAGTGGGTGGTTAGCAGCATGATGTTGGGGGCGGCGATAGGCGCGCTGTTTAACGGCTGGCTGTCTTTCCGCCTTGGCCGTAAATACAGCCTGATGGCGGGGGCCGTACTCTTTGTGGCCGGCTCTATCGGATCCGCTTTTGCCGCCAGCGTGGAGGTGCTGCTGGTGGCCCGCGTGGTGCTGGGCGTGGCAGTCGGGATTGCCTCTTATACCGCGCCGCTGTACCTCTCCGAGATGGCCAGCGAGAACGTGCGCGGGAAAATGATCAGTATGTATCAGCTGATGGTCACCCTTGGCATTGTGCTGGCGTTTCTTTCCGATACCGCCTTTAGCTACAGCGGTAACTGGCGCGCCATGCTGGGCGTGCTGGCGCTGCCGGCGGTGATCCTGATCATTCTGGTCGTCTTTTTGCCGAACAGCCCGCGCTGGCTGGCGGAGAAGGGACGCCATATCGAAGCGGAAGAAGTGCTGCGGATGCTGCGCGATACCTCGGAAAAGGCGCGCGACGAGCTTAACGAGATCCGTGAGAGCCTCAAGCTGAAGCAGGGCGGTTGGGCGTTGTTTAAGGTCAATCGTAACGTGCGCCGGGCGGTGTTCCTGGGCATGCTGCTGCAGGCGATGCAGCAATTCACCGGCATGAACATCATCATGTACTATGCGCCGCGTATCTTTAAAATGGCGGGCTTTACCACTACTGAACAGCAGATGATCGCCACCCTGGTGGTGGGCCTGACCTTTATGTTTGCCACCTTTATTGCGGTGTTCACAGTGGATAAAGCGGGCCGCAAGCCAGCGCTGAAAATCGGCTTTAGCGTGATGGCGCTGGGCACTCTGGTGCTGGGCTACTGCCTGATGCAGTTCGACAATGGCACCGCATCCAGCGGCCTCTCCTGGCTCTCCGTCGGCATGACCATGATGTGTATTGCCGGGTATGCGATGAGCGCGGCGCCGGTGGTGTGGATCCTCTGCTCCGAGATCCAGCCGCTAAAATGCCGCGACTTCGGCATCACCTGCTCGACCACCACCAACTGGGTGTCGAATATGATCATCGGCGCCACTTTCCTGACGCTGCTTGACGCAATTGGCGCCGCCGGCACCTTCTGGCTCTACACGGCGCTCAACGTGGCCTTTATCGGCATCACCTTCTGGCTGATCCCGGAAACCAAGAATGTCACCCTCGAGCACATTGAGCGCAACCTGATGGCGGGCGAGAAGCTGCGCAACATCGGTAATCGTTAATGTGAGGCGCGCGGCAACCACGGGCTGGCGACTTTGCGCGTCTCCCGATGGTTGTCGCCGTGAATGATATGCAGGGCGCTCAGGCGCCCGATGTCATAATGCGGCAATTGCACTGTGGAGAGCGGCGGTAGAAACAGATCGCCAATGCCCACCATGTTGTCGTATCCCACTACCGCCACGTCCTGTGGAATGCGTAACCCCTGGCCCAGCAGCGTCTGATAGACCATAAACGCGATGCGATCGTTGCCGCAGATCACTGAGTCAAAGCCAGGTTTACCCTCGCGGATATGCGCCAGCACCACCGCCGGGATATCGTGGTAATGCTCATCGCCCTGGCCCATATACGAATGGCTCAGATGGTCCGGTTCGATACCGGCCTCCCGGCAGGCGCGCTCCAGCCCCCGGCGGCGGCGGATCGTCGCCGGCTGGCTGGCGGGTAAGTGCAGGCACAGCGGACGACGATAGCCAGCGGCAAGCAGGGCTTTCACCGCGTCGTACTGCCCCTGTTCATCGTCCGGGATATAGCTGGCCACCGGCTGGCTGAGGCTTTCGCAGTTGGCCAGCACGCAGGGCAGAGTCAGCAGTTTCTCCGGCAGCGGTACCTGGCGCAGGCCCATGGTGGTAAAGATAATGCCGTCCGGACGGTGGGAGAGGAGCAGGTCGACCACCGCTTCCGGACGATCGTCAGAAAACATATTGACCACAAAGCTGTTCCAGCCGTGGGCGCGGGCCGTCTCTTCGATCGAGAGGGTGATCTCCACCGAAAAGGGCGTGGTGACGGTATCCAGCGCCAGCACGCCGATGGTGCTGGGGGTGGCGCGCGCCCCGCGGATCTTCTTCGCCGACAGGTCGGGGACGTAGTTGGTCTCGGCGATGGCGGCCTGCACGCGGGCCAGTGTCTCGGGCTTCAGCCGCTCCGGGGTGTTCAGCGCCCGTGAGACGGTCATCAGAGATACATTCGCCAGTTTTGCTACATCTTTCAGGGACGCCATTTTTTCCTCCGCCATTGCCGCAGAGTACAGGCTATACAACTAAGTCGCTGATGTAAAAGAGTGAAACGATTTTCTGCTATCGCCGTCGTGAGCTATGTTGCGGTTGATTTTTGATCGCGATCGCATCTTCATTATGTTAACGTTAACTTTTGTGATTAACATCATATATCGCAGCGAATCCACCTGCGTTTTGTTTTTTGTTAACGTTACCATAATTGCATTCCTCTAACACGAGAATGTCATGATGAAAGCGCCTCACTCACACAGCTACCCGTTGCTCAGTGCCTTACTGTTTTTCTTTTTCGTGACCTGGTCGTCATCCGGCTCCTTGCTCTCTATCTGGCTTCACCAGGAGGTTGGGCTGAAGGCAGGCGATACCGGTATTATCTATGCCGTACTGTCGGTTTCCGCGCTGTTTGCGCAAGTTTGCTATGGATTTATCCAGGACAAGCTGGGGCTGCGCAAACATCTGCTCTGGTATATCACCGCGCTGCTGATCCTCTCTGGTCCGGCGTATCTGCTGTTCGGCCACCTGCTGAAAATCAACGTCCTGTTGGGCAGCATCTTTGGCGGGATCTATATCGGTTTGACCTTTAACGGCGGCATCGGCGTGCTGGAATCTTACACCGAGCGCGTGGCGCGTCAGAGCCAGTTTGAATTCGGCAGGGCGCGGATGTGGGGCTCGCTGGGCTGGGCGGTGGCCACCTTTTTCGCCGGCCTGCTGTTTAACATCAATCCGCAGCTAAACTTCCTCGTCGCCAGCTGTTCCGGGCTGGTGTTCTTTATCCTGCTGGCGCGGCTGCGGGTCTCCTCGGCGCCGCATGCGATGCAGGAGGCGGTATCGGGCGGTAAGGTGACCCTCGAAGATGCGCTGCGCCTGCTGACGCTGCCGCGCTTTTGGGCGCTGGTCTTCTTCGTCATCGGCACCTGCATTTACGGCGTCTATGACCAGCAGTTCCCGGTCTATTTCTCATCGCAGTTCGCGACCCTGCAGGAAGGCAATGAGATGTATGGCTACCTCAACTCCTTCCAGGTGTTCCTCGAGGCGGCCGGCATGTTCTGCGCGCCGTGGCTGGTGAACCGCATCGGCGCCAAAAACGGTCTGATTTTCGCCGGCATGGTGATGGCGATGCGCATGGTGGCCTCCGGTCTGGTGGAGGGGCCGCTGCTGATCTCCATCACCAAACTGCTGCACGCGGTGGAGTTGCCGATACTGCTGGTGGCTATCTTTAAGTACAACAGCCTCAACTTCGATAAACGTCTCTCCTCCACCCTCTATCTGGTGGGCTTCGCCTGCACCAGCTCGATTATCGCCAGCGTATTGTCGCCGCTGGCGGGCTACAGCTATGAAAAATATGGCTTCGCCCAGTCCTACCTGATCATGGGCCTGCTGGTGTTCTGCACCACCTTTATTTCCATCTTCTTGTTGCGCTCCGGCAAATCCTCCGCCGATCCGCTGGTGTCGCAACCTACCGCTATCTGAATCAAAAAGAGTGAAAATGATGACTTACACAATCTCCCGGGCTGAACAGGTACTCCAGACACAACGCCAGGCGCTGAATCTGCGCTGGTATCCGCACTATCACCTGGCGGCCCGCGCCGGGTGGATCAACGACCCAAACGGTCTGGTGTGGTTCGACGGCTGGTACCATGCCTTTTATCAACATCACCCGTACTCCACCCAGTGGGGACCGATGCACTGGGGGCACGCGCGCAGTAAGGATCTGGTGCACTGGGAGCATTTGCCGGTAGCCCTGGCGCCGGAGGGCCCGGAGGATAAAGACGGCTGCTTTTCCGGCTCGGCGGTGGTCGATGGCGATACCCTGGCGCTGATTTACACCGGGCATAAGTTCCACGGCGATCCTGGCGACGAAGCCAATCTGTATCAGGTGCAGTGTCTGGCCACCAGCCGCGACGGGATCCACTTTGAGCGCCAGGGGATGGTGGTCGACACCCCGCCGGGTATGCACCACTTCCGTGACCCGAAGGTCTGGCGTGAAGGAGACTGCTGGTACATGATCGTCGGCGCGCGCGAAGGCGATACCGGCCAGGTGCGGCTGTACCGTTCAGCCGATCTGCGCCAGTGGCAGGACGCGGGGGTGCTGGATGAAGCGGAAAGCACCATGGGCTATATGTGGGAGTGCCCGGACTTCTTCACCCTCAACGGCAAACGCGTTCTGATGTTTTCCCCACAGGGGATGCAGGCCGCGGGGTTCAGCAACCGCAATCTGTTCCAGAGCGGCTATCTGATCGGCGAGTGGCAGCCAGGCCAGCGTTTTATTCGCCATGGCGAATTCCGGGAGATGGATAACGGCCACGATTTCTATGCCCCGCAAAGCTTCGCCACCCCCGATGGCCGGCGGATCGTGATTGGCTGGCTGGATATGTGGGAATCGCCGCTGCCGGAGCAGCAGGACGGCTGGGCGGGCATGCTCTCCTTGCCGCGCGAGCTGAGCCTGAGCGCGGATGACCGCCTGCAGATGCGCCCGGCGAAAGAAGTGGAGAGCCTGCGCGGCGCCTGGTTCCCGTGGCCGGTCAGCACCCTGAACAACCAGCAGACGACGATGGTCGACAACTGCGAGGCGATGGAGGTGAATCTGCGCTGGGACTGCGCCCGCAGCAGCGCCGAGCAGTATGGTCTGCGCTTTGGTGATGGCCTGCGCATCTACGTGGATGCCCAACAGCAGCGTCTGGTGCTGGAGCGGCATTATCCGCAGTATGGCCTGTGCGGGACGCGCAGCGTGCCGTTGACCGCCGGGGCGGATCTCAACCTGCGAATATTTTTCGATAGCTCTTCGGTGGAGGTTTTTGTCAATGACGGCGAAGCCTGCCTGAGCAGCCGTATCTATCCGCAGGCTCCCCGCCGTGAATTAGCGTTATTTGCCTGGAGCGGCTCGGCGGCATTAAACGAAGCCGGCGCCTGGCAGCTCGAATAATAATAAGGCTGTTGTCGTTAATAACCCGTCTTTGACGATGGGCGGGTTATTATTGCCTGCATCGTCGTGCGTTACCCATTAATAAAAAATTCAGTTCATTCCATAATAAAAGGGTTTACCGATGAATAAAATCTGGGTCGGGTGTTTTCTGACGTCTCTGTATCTGCCATCCGTTATGGCGCAGGCGCCGTTATCGCTGGAGGAGCGACTGGCGCAAATGGAGCAGCGGCTAAAGGCGACGGAGGCGCGCGCCGCCAGCGCAGAGGCGGAAATTAAGACGCTGAAAGGCCAGCAGCAGGCCGCGACGGTCGCCCGCGCGGCGCCTGCTTCGCCGCGTTTGCAGCTAAATGACAATGGCGAATTAAAATTTTATGGCGACGTCGAATTTAACCTCGATGGCGCCAGTCGCACCGGCAGCCTGACGTCGGTCAAAACCAGCGCGAATAAAAGCTGGGCGCCCGGCGATAAAGAGCGCTGGGATATTAACGGTCGTATTCTGCTGGGTTTCGATGGCAGACGGAATGGCGCCGACGGGCAATATGCCGGATTCAGCGTGCAGCCTCTGGCGGATATGGATGGCAAAATGAATCTTGATGATGCGGTATTTTTCTTCGGCCAGCAGGATGACTGGAAAATAAAAATAGGCCGCTTTGAAGCCTGGGATATGTTCCCGCTGAATCAGGATACCTTTATTGAATATTCAGGTAATACCGCCAACGATCTCTATTCCGATGGCTATGGCTATATTTACATGATGAAAGAGGGGCGCGGGCGCAGCAGCAGCGGCGGTAACCTTCTGTTTAGCAAAACGGTGGATAACTGGTATTTCGAAGTTAACACCCTGGTGGAGGACGGCAGTTCGCTGTTTGTCGATCAGAACTATCATGGTAACGCGCTGGAAAACCGCAAAAATGTGGTGTACGTGCGGCCGGTGGCGGCGTGGCAGTCCGGCGCCTGGTCGGCGGCCGCGGCGATAGAGAGCAATCTCGTCAACAATGCTTACGGCTATCAGAGCCAGAGCGGACGCTGGGTCGACCAGTCAAACCGCACCGGCTACGGGCTGACCATGAGCTGGAACACCCTGAAAAGCGATCCGCAGGATGGGGCGGTGGTCAATCTGAGTACCGCCCTGCTGGACGCGGCGGACGAAACCGACTTCAGCGCCGGGATCAACGCCCTTTGGCATCGCGTGGAGCTGGGCTATATCTATGCGCACAATAAAATCGACCAGTTCAATATGGCCGGGGTGACCAGCGAATGCGATGGCGATTGCGCTATCCTGGCGCCGGGGCGCTATGACATCCATACCCTGCACACCTCCTGGCAGTTGCCGAATATCATGGCGATGCCGAACTTCAATATTTACCTTGGCGCCTATGCCTCGTGGCTCGATTCCACGGCAGCGAAGAGCGGGAATCCCGATGAACGCTACGGCGCCCGGGTGCGCTTTAAATATTTCTTCTGACAGGATGCTCAGGCAGGCTCTCCCGCGGCGTGCGCCGCGGGAGGTTTCCGACGGGCAGGTTAGCGCATCGCGCGGCGCAGAATGCGGTCGGTCTGGCGCTGGAAGTCCTCGGCCGCTTCTTCCACCGACTTTTTACCGTAGTCGATGTACTGCAGGGTGGTGCCGAACTGGGCGACGATCTGCGGATCGTCGAAGTACGGGGAGACCGGCAGAGCGGTGGGCAGGGATTGCGCCAGCTTCAGGCCGGACACCGCCGGATCGTCGGCTTTGATTACCCCATCCTCGGTCAGGTAGGTGACCGCCGCTTTACTCAGCGGCACGCCGCGCTCCAGTCCAAGAATATCCACCCCTTCTTTGCTGTTCAGCAGGAAGTTAATCACTTTCGCCGCCGCCTGCGGGTTTTTCGTCGATTTGCCAATCGATAACATTTGCGCGGGCTTGAAGAACAGTCCGGCATCGGTGGCGCCCGGCAGCATCGGGTATTCCCCCAGCACCAGCTTCGCCGGCGGCTTCAGGTTATCGGAATATTTGTTGATGGTGGAGTTCCACATGTAGGTCCCGCCCCATTCGCCCTGGATCCACGGCTTCATTTCGTACATGTTGCTCTTGCCGAAGGAGGCATAGTAGCGGGTGTCCGGCATCACATGGCTGTCGATAAGCTTCTTATACATACCGAAGAAATCCGCCCACTGCGCTTTGCTGTAGGAGAATTTTCGCCCTTTCTCATCGATGGCCGGCTGATTGTATTTTTGCACCATATAAGAGTTGAGCAGGGCCAGCACGTCCTGGTGTTCGAGCACCACCGGGTAGTACTGTTTCCCGAGCTTGCTTTCGAAAGTTTTTCCCGCCGCCATGAGTTCATCCCAGGTTTTCGGGAAGGGGATGCCCGCCTTTTTCCATGCTTCGTCGTTAAAGTAGAAGACGCGGGCGGTGACGGAAATTGGAATACCGTTAAGCTTGCCGTTGACCGTGGTGGACTGCAGTTCTTTGGCGTCGAACTGGCTGAGGTCGATCTCGTCTTTCAGGGTATTCAGATCGTAAAAGCCATCGCCATTTTTCGAAAAGATCGGCAGCCAGTTCCAGTTGGTCTGCATCACGTCAGGCTCGGTACCGCCGGCAATCTGGGTGGTCAGGCGTGAAAGATGGCCGTCCCAGCCGGTGTATTCTGCTTTGACGTTGATGTCTGGGTTTTGTTTGTGGAATTCCTCCAGCGCCTTGAGGGTGACCTGATGGCGGCCGTTGCCCCCCCACCAGGACATACGCAGGTCGACATCCTGCGCTAGCGAAGAGAAGGCGCTAAGGCCCAGGGTGGCGGAGAGGGTGGCGCTTATCAGCACGTTTTTCATTGTTATGCTCCAGGGTTCACAGAGAGAGGTTCTGTTCGGTTTTGGCGTCAAAGATGTGACACTTGTTGAGATCAAAGGTGAAATAGACTTTGCGATTCAGTCCCTTGGCAATCATCGGCTTCGCATCGTCCGACGGCACGCGGGCGGTCAGCTCATAATCAGCAACCCTGAGATAAACAAAGAATTCATGTCCCATGTTTTCCACACGTACCATTTCACCCGCGCAGGAACCCTCGGCAAAGGGTTCATCGGAGAGAGAGACAAACTCCGGGCGCACGCCAAAGAACACCTGCTGATTCTTATGGGTTTCAACTTTGCTTTGCAGCCGATCGTTGAGCGGCAGCCGCTGATCGCCCAGCGTCAAATGCAGGCGACCACCGTGCTCAACCAGCTGGCTGGGACGAATATTCATCTCCGGCGCGCCGATAAACCCGGCGACAAACATATTTTTCGGCTGGTGGTAGAGATTGTCCGGGGTATCAACCTGCATAATGTGGCCGAGCTTCATCACGCAGATGCGGTCGCCCATGGTCATCGCTTCCGTCTGATCGTGGGTGACGTAGACGGTGGTCGCCGGTTTGCCAGATTTTTTCAACTGCTTATGCAGATCGGAAATGCGGATCCGCATCGAGGCGCGCAGCTTGGCGTCAAGGTTGGAGAGCGGTTCGTCGAACAGGAAGACGTCCGGTTTTTTGACGATCGCCCGGCCCACCGCCACGCGCTGCGCCTGGCCGCCGGAGAGCTGGCGCGGCAGGCGATCGAGCAGTTCTTCCAGTTCGAGAATTTTCGCCGCTTCTTCCACCTGTCTGTCGATTTGCGCCTTCGGCAGCTTGCTTAGCTTGAGGCCAAAGGCGAGGTTTTCGCGCACCGTCATGTGCGGATAGAGGGCGTAGTTCTGGAACACCATCGCGATGCCACGGGATTTAGGCGCCAGGTTGTTGACGATTTTGTCCCCAATCCGCACCTCGCCGCCGCTGATGGTTTCCAGACCCGCCAGCATGCGCAGGGTGGTCGATTTGGCGCAGCCGGAGGGGCCGACGATCACCATAAATTCGCCATCGGCAATCTTCAGGTCGATACCATGCACCGCTTTAAACCCGTTGGAGTAGACTTTTTCCAGTTTGTTGAAAATCACTTCAGCCATGATATTTCCCTCTTAACCTTTGATTCCGCTGCTGGTCACGCCCTGCACGAAGTAGCGTTGAGCCAGGAAGAAGACAATGATGGACGGCAGAATGGAGATGCTCGCCATTGCCAGAATTTCGTTCCACGGCGCGCCTTCCGTGACGTCGATAGACATTTTTAGCGCCAGCGCGATGGGATACTTATCGACGCTGTAGACGTAGATCAGCGGACCGATAAAGTCGTTCATCGACCACATAAACTGGAACAGCGCCACCGAGATAATGGCCGGCTTGAGGATCGGCACCACCACATACCACAGCACCTGGATGGAGTTGCAGCCGTCGATCTGCGCCGCCTCTTCCATATCGCGCGGCACGCCGCGCAGAAACTGGATCAGCATGAAGACAAAGAATCCCTGGGTGGCGAAGGCCAGCGGCAGGTACAGCGGCAGATAGCTGTTCAGCATCCCCATTTCGCGGAACATCAGGTACTGCGGGATCAGCAGGACGGTGCTTGGCAGCAGCATGGTGGTGATAAGCGTTGCGAACCAGAACTTCTTCCACGGGATCTCAAAGCGTGCGAAGCCGTACGCCACGATGGTGGAGGAAATGATCGTTAACACCACTTTCGGGATCACATACTTAAAGGTGTTCAGCATATAGTGGCCGAAATGGTATTCGGTGCCGGTCTTCCAGCCGTTGATAAACCCGTCCCAGGTGGCGTGGGCAGGCCACAGCCCGAGGGTGGTGAAGATCTCATGGTTCGGCTTGAACGAGGCGGAGAACATCCACGCCAGCGGGTAGAGCATCAGCAGGCCGACGAATATCAGCACGACGTAGCGCACCACCCGGCTCACCTTTTCCCGGCGCAGCGTACGGGCGACCTCACGATCGGCGTCGCTCATCACCGGCGCCATCTGTTGAATATCAGCCATTTTTGCCTCCCTTATCGGCGGAGTAGAAGACCCAGTATTTCGATGACTTAAAGGCGATCGACGCAAAGACCGCCACGACGAGGAACAGCACCCACGCCAGCGCGGCGCCATAGCCCATGTCGAAGTACTTAAAGGCGGTATCGTAGATATAGAGCGAGAACAGGTAGGTGTAATAGGTCGGACCGCCGCCGGTTATCACGTACGGGCCGGTAAACTCCTGGAACGCCTGGGTGGTCTGCATAATAAAGTTGAAGAAAATCACCGGGGTGATCAGCGGCACGGTGACCTTCATGAACATCTGCCACTTTGAGGCGCCGTCAATCATTGCCGCCTCATACTGCGACTGCGGAACGTTCTGCAGCGCGGCGAGGAAGATGACCATCGCGGAGCCAAACTGCCAGACGCGCAGCAGGGTGACCGACATCAGCGCCAGGGAGGGTTCCCCCAGCCAGTTGATGGCATCGATGCCAAAGACGGCGAGAAAACTGTTCAGCAGGCCGTCAATGGCGAACAGGGCGCGCCACAGCACGGCAATCGCCACCGAGCTGCCGAGGATCGATGGGATGTAATAGGCGGTGCGGAAAAAGCCGATGCCGCGCAGTTTGAAATTGAGCACAAAAGCAATGCCGAGGGCGAAAGCCAGTTTTAAGGGGATGGTTAAAAAGACGTAGGCAAAGGTCACCCCCATCGATTTCCAGAACAGGCTATCCTCGGTCAACATATAGCGATAGTTTTCGATGCCGTTAAATACCGGCGGGCTCATCAAGTCGTACTCGGTAAAACTGAGAAAGAAAGATGAAACAAAGGGAAAAGCGGTAAAGACGATCAGCCCGATGATATAGGGCGATATCCATGCCAATCCCAGCAGCTTGTTTTCATTCATACATACCTACCTGGCTTACGAGTTGTAATACGGATCCGGTGACGCCGCGCTGTCGGCCTTTTACGCCTGACAACGCAAAAATGTCTGAACGCTTCCTCTGCTTAACATGTCCTTGCTAATTAATGGGTTATTCTTTAACTGGTCTAGCAGGTAAGGGCTGTCAGCCCTTTTTTTATGCTGAACTGTTTTTTATAAAACACCGTTTTAATTTCATTTTATTGCGATTTGTTTCTGCGTCATGCAGATCAGGATGGAAATGTGATCAAAGTCGAAACGATGTTTCAAAAAGGTGAGGTGGTAAGCATTTTGGCCGTAAAGGGTGCCTGAAAGGAATGAAAAATTAGGCTTAACTGAGCGGGAAATATAATTAACAGGATAATGATTGTGGCAGCATCTTTTTATTGAAGGGCGCCGGGCAGTAACCGGGGACGGCGATCGCCCCCGTTATGGATTAGCCTTCAAGAAAATCTTCGCGAATGGGAGTAAAGGTATCGAGCAGCGTGCCGGGCTGCAGGCAGACGCAGCCGTGCATAATCCCCGGCCGCTTATACAACGTATCGCCGGCGCTGACGACGCGCGTCTCCTCGCCGATGGTGAACTCGAACTCGCCGGAAAGCACATAGGTGAGCTGTTCGTGAGGATGGTTATGCATCGGGCCGACGGCGCCGGCGGCAAAATTCACCTCCACGGCCATCATTTTGCCGTCGTGGGCCAGAATGCGGCGGGTTACGCCATTGCCGAGGTCTTCAAGGGTGGTGTCTTTATGAAAAATAAACATCGGGCGATCCTGTTGTTAAAGTGAAACATTGTTTCATTTAACTTATCCCACTCTTCATGAAAAAGAAATACGCGGCCAGAGAAGTGGAAAGTTGATCACAAGTTTGCTTCACTGGCAGAAACGACATAAGGAGCAGAAGATGAAAACCATTGGCCTGTTAGGCGGCATGAGCTGGGAGTCCACGATCCCCTATTATCGGTTGATCAATGAGGGCGTTAAGGCGCGACTGGGCGGCCTGCACTCTGCCAGCCTGGTGCTGCACAGCGTCGATTTTCACGACATCGAAGCCTGCCAGTCCGCCGGCGACTGGGATCGCGCCGGGGAGATCCTTGCTGAGGCCGCGGTCGGGCTGCAGCAGGCGGGGGCCGAAGGCATTGTCCTGTGCACCAACACTATGCATAAAGTCGCAGATGCCATCGCCGCCCGCTGCCAGGTTCCCTTCCTGCATATTGCCGATGCCACCGGACGGGCGATTGCCGCCAAAGGTCAGCGCCGGGTCGCGCTGCTGGGCACCCGCTATACCATGGAGCAGACCTTTTACCGCGGTCGTCTGCAGGAGCAGTTTGCCATCGAGACGCTGATCCCTGAGGCTGACGATCGGGCGCAGATCAATCAGATCATCTTCGACGAACTTTGTCTCGGCACTTTCAGCGAGGCGTCGCGGGATTATTATCTGCAGACGATCGCCGCCCTGGCGGAGCAGGGGGCGGAAGGGGTTATTTTCGGCTGTACGGAGATTGGCCTGCTGGTGCCTGCCGAGCTCAGTCCGCTGCCGGTCTTTGACACCGCGGCGATCCACGCGGAAGACGCGGTCAACTTTATGCTCTCTGCAGGACCGACGCCAGCGGCGTGAGGATCTGCGGCAGACTCTGCTGCAGGTGGGCAACAAAGGCGTCGACCAGCGCCGAGCGCGGGCGGTGGAGGGGGCGGATCAGGCTGACGGTAAACGGCACCTCGACGCTGAAGCGGCGCACCACTACGCCGCTATCGGCATAGTCCAGGGCGGTTAACGGATTCACCACCGAGATCCCGGCGCCGGCGCGCACCATGGCGCAGATCGAGGCCGCGCTGTGGGTTTCGACCACCATCCGCCGTTTAACCTGATGCTCAAGGAACAGGGCGTCGAGCAGCTGGCGATAGCTGTCGGTGCGCGACAGGCTGATGTAGTTTTCGCCCTGAAAATCGGCGGGGGTCAGCGTCGCCTGCGCCGCCAGCGGATGGCCGGCGGGCAGCACGCAGACTTCATTCAGCGTCAGCAGCGGGGTGCGTTCGGTGCCCGCGGGGGTATGCAGGGTCTCCGTCAGGCCAAGGTCATGGCGCTGGGCGGAGAGCCACTCCTCCAGCAGCGGCGACTCCTGGGGGACGATCTGCAGGCTGACCTCCGGATAGCGAGCGAGAAACGGCGGCAACAGCAGCGGCAGAAAGGACTGGGAAAACACCGGCAGACAGGCGATCGACAGCTCGCCCTGGCGGAACTCGCGCAGGCTCTCGGCGGCGCTGACGATACGGTCCAGGCCATACCAGGAGCGCTGAACCTCCTCAAACAAACGCAGGCCCTGCACCGTCGGCTGCAGGCGACCGCGGGTCCGCTCAAACAGCTGCAGGCCGAGCACCTTCTCAAAGCGCGCCAGCTCGCGACTGACGGTGGGTTGCGAGGTGTGCAGCATTCGCGCCGCTTCGGTCAGGTTGCCGGTGGTCATCACCGCGTGAAAGATTTCAATATGACGCAAATTGACGGCTGGCATGCGGTCTCCGTGAGGCTCGGCTGGAACCATATCATTTTTGCATAGAGTCGCGATAAAACGATATTTTTTATTCGTCTGTCACTGTGGCGTAATCAGAAAAAACAGCGACCAACACACGCACTGCACCGGAGTTCTTATGCCACACTCGCTTTACGCCACCGATACTGACCTGACCGCGGACAACCTGCTGCGCCTGCCGGCGGAATTTGGCTGCCCGGTCTGGGTCTATGATGCGCAGATTATTCGCCGCCAGATAGCCCAGCTCAGCCAGTTCGACGTGGTGCGTTTTGCGCAAAAAGCCTGCTCTAACATTCATATTCTGCGTCTGATGCGTGAGCAGGGGGTGAAGGTGGACTCGGTGTCGCTGGGGGAGATCGAGCGGGCGCTGGCGGCAGGCTACGATCCGCAGCAGAATCCAGAGGATATCGTCTTTACCGCCGATCTGATCGACGACGCCACCCTCGATAGGGTGAAGGCGTTACAGATCCCGGTGAACGCCGGCTCGATCGACATGCTGAGCCAGCTGGGCGAGGTGTCGCCGGGCCATCGCGTCTGGCTGCGCGTCAACCCGGGATTTGGTCACGGCCACAGCCAGAAAACCAATACCGGCGGTGAGAATAGCAAGCATGGCATCTGGTACAGCCACCTGCCGGCGGCGCTGGAAGTGATGCGACGCTATCAGCTGCAGCTGGTCGGGATCCATATGCATATCGGCTCTGGCGTTGACTATGGTCACCTGGAGCAGGTGTGCGGCGCGATGGTGCGCCAGGTCGTCGACTTTGGCCAGGATCTGCAGGCCATCTCCGCCGGCGGCGGTCTGTCGATTCCTTACCGCGAAGGTGAAGAGGCCATCGACACCGCCCACTATTATGGCCTGTGGAACCGCGCCCGGGAGCAGATCGCGGCCCATCTGGGGCACCCGGTGAAACTGGAGATTGAGCCAGGACGCTTCCTGGTGGCCGAGTCCGGCGTGCTGGTGTCGCAGGTGCGCAGCGTGAAAGAGATGGGCAGCCGTCACTTCGTGCTGATTGACGCCGGCTTTAACGACCTGATGCGCCCGGCAATGTACGGTAGCTACCACCATATCACCGCTCTGGCGGGGAATGGCCGGGATCTCAGCGCCGCGCCGCAGGTCGAAACCGTGGTGGCCGGGCCGCTGTGCGAATCCGGGGATGTGTTTACCCAGCAGGAGGGGGGCAAAGTCGAGACCCGCCTGCTGCCGGCGGTGGCGCCTGGGGATTATCTGGTGCTCCATGACACCGGCGCCTACGGGGCTTCGATGTCGTCCCACTATAACAGCCGTCCGCTGCTGCCGGAGGTGCTGTTTGATGGCGGCAAGGCGCGGCTGATCCGCCGTCGCCAGACCATCCAGGAGCTGCTGGCCTTAGAGCTTATTTAAAAAAAGGTCCCGTCGTCACCGACTCGCGAAGCACCAGCGTGCCGGTAAACGGCGGGATCGTTTCTATCGGCTGCTGATTGGCAAGCTTGATCGCCTGGTCGATAGCCGTAGTGATCATGTTGTCGATCGGCAGATAAACCGTCGACAGCCCCGGCTCCAGCCATTTCGCGCTTGGCGCATCGTCGAAGCCAAACAGCGACACATCCTGTGGAATACGCAGCCCCGCCTGATGCAGCGCCTTTGACGCCCCCAGCGCCATATCATCGTTACAGGAAAACAGCGCGCTGAAGCGGGCTTTCTCGTCCAGCAGTTCCCGGCACAGTTCGTAGCCGCGAGTCATCGTCGAGTCCCCATACTTCACCCGGCTCGGATCCCACTCAATACCATGTTTTATCAGCGCGTTGCGGTAGCCCTGCAGGCGAGCCTGGCCGGTAGGGGTATGCATCGGGACGGTGATGCAGGCGATATCGCGGTGGCCCTGGGTAATCAGATACTCCACGGCCTGGAAGGCGGCTTCCTGCTGTTCGAAGAACACGCAGCGTTCGCGGGCCTGCGCCACATCGCGGTTAATCACCACCAGCGGCATGGCGATCGAGTTAATCAGCGACATGATCGCCTTCTCGCTCATGTGCCGGGTATAGAGGATGATCGCATCGCACTGCCGGTCGGCGAGCATCTGCACCGCTTCCTCTTCGCGCTCCGGCGTATCATGGCCGTCGGTGACGATAAGCTGCTTTCCCCAGGCTTCGGTCTGGCGTGACGCCTGCTGCAGCAGACGGCCAAAGTAAAAGCCGTCAAAGGTGGAGACGACCAGCCCGATACTATTGCTGGTCTGATTGGCCAGCGAGCGGGCAAGGAAATTGGGCCGGTAGCCCAGCTCTTCCATCGCTTTAAAGACCTGTTGGCGGGTGCTCTCTTTCACCTGACCTGTGCCGTTCAACACGCGGGAAACCGTCGCTTTCGAGACGCCTGCGCGAATTGAGACATCCAGCATTGTAGCCATTCATCGATTCCTGATTTCACGTGGTAAAGCGCAGTTTATCACAGACCGAAAAGGGACATATCGACGGGGCGGGGCGGAAAAACCATCGCGATCACGCTTTTGGCAGGAACTGACGAGCCGACAGACTCTGGTATGCCAATGTCGATTTTATCGGATATTTGGGATACCACTGTGCGCGTTGCGAGCGCTGTCACAGAACTATTTTTGCCTGGCGACTATGTTTTGGTATGCCAAAAGTCTCTGGCTGTTCACCTGGCCGCAATAAGCCCTTTACTCTGAGGTACTCTTTTATGGCATTACAGGACAAACTGATCGACGCGCTGGGGCGTTTCGCGACGACATTCAACAGCTATCGCTACATTATGGCGATCAAATCGGCGTTTATTACCCTGATGCCGGTGATCATCGTCGGGGCCTTTTCGGTGCTGATCTCCAATATGGTGCTGGATCCGAAAAATGGGCTCGCCAGCTTTTCCTCGCTCTCCTTTCTTGCGGCGCTGAAGCCGATCACCAGCGCGCTTAACTACGCTACGCTCAACTTCCTCAATATCGGCGCCGTGTTTCTGATCGGTATTGAGCTGGGGCGGATCAACGGCATCAAAAGCCTGTTTCCCGGCCTGTTGGCGGTGATCTGCTTTATCTGCGTCACGCCGACCACGGTGGAGATGATGGTCGATGGCCAGATGCACGTGGTGAAAGATGTCCTGCTGCGCCAGTTTTCCGATACCCGCAGTCTGTTCCTTGGGATGTTCATCGCCATTCTGTCAGTGGAGATTTACTGCTGGCTGGAGGGGCGCAAGGGACTGAAGATCAAAATGCCGGATACCGTGCCGCCGAACGTCTCTGCCTCTTTTTCCGCGCTGATCCCGGCGATCATCACCACCACCGCGATCGCCACCTTTGGTTTTCTCTTTCACCAGCTGACGGGAATGTATCTCTACGATGCGGTCTACCAGGTGGTGCAGCAGCCGCTGGAGCGGGTGGTGCAGAGCCTGCCGGGGATCCTGCTGCTGATGTTCGTCGCCCAGCTGTTCTGGGTGATCGGCATTCACGGCAACCAGATGATCAAGCCGATCCGCGAGCCGCTGCTGCTGGGAGCGATCACCGTCAATATGAGCGCTTTTGAGCAGGGGAAAGAGGTACCGAACATCATCACGATGCCCTTCTGGGATGTCTACATGAGCATCGGCGGCTCGGGGCTGACCATCGGCCTGCTGATTGCGGTGATGATCGCCACCAGGCGCAAAGAGATGAAAGAGATCGCCAAGCTGTCGATAGGCCCGGGGCTGTTCAATATTAACGAGCCGGTGATCTTCGGGATGCCGATCATGCTTAACCCGATCCTCGCCATCCCGTTTATCATCACCCCGCTGGTGACCGGCAGCATCGGCTATTTCGCCACCCTGACCGGCTTCGCCGGCAAGGCGGTGGTGATGGTCCCCTGGACCACGCCGCCGCTGATCAACGCCTGGCTCTCCACCGCCGGCTCGATGGGGGCGGTGGTGACCCAGCTTATCTGCATCGTCGTCGCAGTGCTTATCTATCTGCCTTTCGTCAAAATCGCCTCCCGCCGTGCCGATGCCGCGCAGCGTCAGGTAGACAATCAACAAACCGCCAACCCTGTCTGAGGAGCCTATGACTACCGTACGGATGACCATTCCCGATGATTTTATCCTTGGCGCGGCGGCTTCCGCCTGGCAGACCGAAGGCTGGAGCGGGAAAAAACCAGGGCAGGACTCCTGGCCCGATCTCTGGTACAAAAACGATCGCCACGTCTGGCATAACGGCTATGGCCCGGCGGTGGCCACCGATTTTATCAACCGCTTTCAGGAAGATGTGCAGCTGATGAAGCTGGCCGGGCTGACCCACTACCGCACCTCAATCAACTGGTCGCGCTTTCTGACCGACTACGAAAACGTCACGGTGGATGAGGAGTATGCGGCCTATTACGACCAGCTGTTCGATGCGCTGCTGGCCAACGGCATCACGCCGATGATCTGCCTTGAGCATTATGAATTGCCCGGCTATCTGCTGGAAAAGTATGGCGGCTGGGGGTCGAAAACGGTGGTTGAGCTGTTTGTGCGCTACGCGGAGAAGGTGTTTGCCCGCTACCACCCGAAGGTGACGCGCTGGTTTACCTTTAATGAGCCAATTGTGGTGCAGACCCGGGTCTATCTGGATGCTCTGCGCTGGCCCTATGAGCAGAACACCAGCACCTGGATGCAGTGGAACTATCATAAGGTGCTGGCGACCGCCAGCGTCGTGAAGCGGTTTCGCGAGCTCGGCTATCCCGGGACCGTCGGCTGCATCCTCAATCCGGAGGTGACCTACCCACGCTCACGCGCCCCCCATGACCTGCGCGCGGCGGAGATCTACGATCTATTCTACAACCGCATGTTCCTCGACCCGCTGGTGCACGGCGTCTGGCCGCCGGAGCTTCTCGCGCTGCTTGAGCAGCATCAGGTGACGTGGGAGACCAGCGAGGAGGATCTGGCGGTTATCCGCGAGCACACCGTCGATGAGCTGGGGATTAATCTTTACTACCCGCACCGGGTCAAAGCCCCGTCGCGGGCCTGGCATCCGCACACCCCGTTCCATCCGGCCTGGTATTATGAGCCGTTTGAGCTGCCCGGCCGGCGGATGAACGCCTCCCGCGGCTGGGAAATCTACCCGCAAATCATCTTTGATATGGCGATGCGGATAAAAAATGACTATCGCAACATCCCGTGGTTCGTGGCGGAGAGCGGGATGGGGGTGGAAAACGAAGGCCAGTTCCGTAACCGCGAAGGCGTCATCGATGACAGCTACCGCATTCGTTTTATCAGCGAACATCTGTGGCACACCCTGCGCGCCCGCGAGGCAGGGGCCAACTGCCAGGGCTATATGCTGTGGGCGTTTACCGACAACGTATCGCCGATGAACGCCTTTAAAAACCGCTACGGGCTTATCGAAATCGATCTGCAAAACCATCGCGCCCGGCGACCCAAAGCCTCGGCGCACTGGTTTCGTCAACTGGGCGAACGGCTTGAACTGGTGCTGGATATCGATGATGAATACCGCTAGCCGGGGGCAATATTTGCTAAGATAGCGGCGTATTTGACTCGCAGGCATGTAACGCACAGGTGATTTTGTGGAAAAAGCGATAGTTCCGCCGGAAAAGAAGCCCTATCAGGAGATTGGTGATGACCTGCGCGCCCAGATCGCGCAGGGGCGCTACCCGGTCGGGTCGCGTTTGCCGCCGGAACGCCATATTGCCGAAACCTATGGCGTCAGCCGGACCATCGTGCGCGAAGCGCTGCTGATGCTGGAGCTGCAGGGGACGGTGGATATTCGTCAGGGATCCGGGGTGTATGTCATGCGCATTCCCCACGAGAACGACAGCGAAGAGGAGCAGCTGCTCAGCAGCGACGTCGGCCCGTTTGAAATTCTCCAGGCGCGCCAGCTGCTGGAGAGCAACATCGCCGCCTTTGCCGCGAAAATGGCCACCCGCGCCGATATCGACAATCTGAAGCGGATTATTGAACAGGAGCAGCGGGCAATCGCTCTCAACGACACCGCGCAGGATAACGCTCGTCTGTTCCATCTGGTGCTCGCCGGGGCGACGCAGAACCAGATGCTGTTGGCGACGGTAGAGCGGATCTGGCTGCAGATGGACAGCAGCCCGCTGTGGCAGCAGTTCAATGTGCATATTGCCAGCCGCGCCTGGCGGCTGAAATGGCTCGGCGACCGGCAGACCCTGCTCGCCGCGCTGCGGCGTCGCGATGTGATGGGCGCCTGGCAGGCGATGTGGCAGCATCTGGAAAACGTCAAAAACAGCCTGCTGGAGCTGTCCGATGAGGACGCCCCCGACTTTGACGGCTATCTGTTCGACTCAGTGCCGATTTTTCAGGGGAAGCTGGTATGACGATCCTGCCGCTGTACGCTGCGCCGCAGTTCGCCCCGCAGGTGACCGACTGGCTGTGGCAGGCCTTTGGCGGCGAGACGCTGCCGCGGCAATTCTTCGCCAGCATCGTGCAGCATAGCCAGACGGCGGAGGCGCTGCCGTTGACCTTTATTGCCGTGGAAGGCGAGCAGTTGCTCGGCACGATTGGCCTCTGGCGCTGCGATTTGATCAGCCGCCAGGATCTGTTTCCCTGGCTGGCGGCGCTGTTCGTCGCGCCCGCCGCCCGCGGTCAGGGGCTGGCCGGAAAACTGCAGCGGCATGTGATCGATTATGCCCGCCGCGCGGGCTTTCGGGAGCTCTATCTCTACTCCGCCTGCCGGGATTTCTATGAACGCTTCGGCTGGCGCTACATCGGCGAGGGGCTGGATTACCCGGCCACCGCCGTGCACCTCTATCGCTATGACTTATCGCCTTCCTGCGGGGCGACCACCGAGTGACGACGGACCAGCGTCGGGCTGAACAGATGGGTGATCTCCGGCGCCGGCCGCTGCTCCGCCAGGGCTAAAGCCAGCTCGGCCGCCTGGGTCGCCATCGTGACGATCGGATAGCGGACGGTAGTCAACCGCGGGCGGACATAGCGCGAAATCAGGACATCGTCGAAGCCAATCAGCGAAATCTCCCGCGGAACGTCGATGCCGTTGTCATTCAGCACCCCCATCGCGCCGGCGGCCATCGAGTCGTTATAGCAGGCGACGGCGCTAAAGTGGCGGCCGCGGCCAAGCAGTTCGGTCATCGCCTGTTCGCCGCCGCTTTCATCCGGCTCGGCAAACGTGACCAGCCGGTCGTTGCACGGCAGGCCGCTCTCCTCCAGCGCCGCGTAGTACCCCTGCAGCCGATCTTCCGCATCGGAGATATCATGGTTTGAGCACAGATAGCCGATACGCGTGTGCCCCTGCTGGATCAAATGGCGGGTCGCCAGCCAGGCGCCGTAGCGGTCGTCCAGCGCCACGCAGCGGGTTTCATATCCGGGCAGGATGCGGTTGATCAGCACCATGCCGGGGATCTGTTTCATTAACCCCGCCAGTTCCTCATCGGGGATCATTTTGGCGTGCACCACCAGCGCCGCGCAGCGATGGCGGATCAGCTGCTCTATCGCCTGGCGCTCCTTCTGCACGTTGTGGTAGCCATTGCCAATCAGCAAAAAATTGCCGGTGCGGTAGGCCACCTGTTCGACGGCTTTGACCATCGCGCCGAAGAAGGGGTCGGAGACATCGCCCACCACCAGGCCGACGGTTTCCGTTGACTGCTGGGCTAGCGCCCGGGCGTTCGCGTTGGGGTGATAGTTCAGGGTTTCCATCGCCGCGCCCACGGACTGACGCGAGGCTTCGCTGGCTTTGGGAGAGTTGTTGATGACGCGGGAGACGGTAGCGACGGAGACTCCTGCGAGTCGGGCTACATCCTTAATAGTCGCCATACCATGCCTTTTCTAGGGTAAGCGTTTACATACTGCTATGTTACGGGAAAGAGCGGCAGATTCAAGGCGCGGCGGCGAAGGAATGGCGCAAATGTGATTCAGCGCGGGCTTATCGGTGACCTGTTTACATTGACGCGATCGGTAATTGAAACCGGCGCAGGGAAATACAAACCTTTGCTTACACTTTGCGATGCGCTGTTGCGAATGTTCGCTGGTTTGTTCGCGGATCCGGTTGATATTCTGGCTCTCCCAGAGGTATTGATAGGTGGAGTCAACGTCACGTTGACCACTTTACTTACACCAGCCTGCGCAGATGCGCAGGTTTTTTTTTGCCCGCTATTGGCGTTGTTACAGATAGCGAAAATCGTAATACCTCGTTGCACTTAGGCTCACTCCCTTGCGTTTTCCCGCTGGCCCGTTACGGCCAAAAAACGTGACAATCGAGATCCCAGAGGTATTGATAGGTGAGTTTCTCAGGTACGCTCTTCGTACTGAACGTCTTACACCGACCTGCGCGGATGCGCAGGTTTTTTTTATTCCGAAAATCCCCCCGCTGCACTGCTTTCCCATGCCTTCTCGTGTAACCTGCTTTGACTCATCAACCGGTCACATGGAGTTGTTATGCTTTTGGGATTTTTCAGACTGCTGTTCAAGGGGTTATACCGGGTCAGACTGACCGGCGACACGCAGGCTTTATACCAGCAAAAGGTCTTAATCACCCCGAACCACGTCTCTTTCCTCGACGGCATTCTGCTGGCGCTGTTTTTGCCGGTCCGACCGGTTTTTGCGGTCTATACCTCAATCAGCCAGCGCTGGTTTATGCGCGCGCTGACGCCGATTATCGATTTTGTGCCGCTGGACCCGACCAAGCCGATGTCGATCAAACATCTGGTGCGCCTGATTGAGCAGGGGCGGCCGGTGGTTATTTTCCCGGAAGGGCGAATTTCGGTCAGCGGCTCGCTGATGAAAATTTATGACGGTGCCGCCTTTGTCGCCGCCAAATCGCAGGCGACCATTGTGCCGCTGCGTATTGAAGGCGCCGAACTGACGCCCTTCAGCCGGCTGAAGGGGCTGGTGAAACGTCGCCTGTTCCCGCGTATTCAGCTGCATCTCCTGCCGCCCACCCATCTGCCGATGCCCGAGGCGCCGCGCGCCCGCGACCGGCGGAAGATCGCCGGGGAGATGCTGCACCAGATCATGATGGAAGCCCGGATGGCGGTGCGCCCGCGGGAAACCCTGTATGAGTCGCTGCTGGCGGCGCAGGACCGCTTCGGCGCGCGCAAACCCTGCGTGGAGGATATCAACTTCCAGCCGGATACCTATCGCAAGCTGCTGACCAAAACCCTGTTTGTCGCCCGCATTCTGGAAAAATACAGCCAGCCGGGCGAGAAGATCGGCCTGATGCTGCCTAACGCCGGCATCAGCGCGGCGGTGATTTTCGGCGCTATCGCCCGCGGGCGTATTCCGGCGATGATGAACTATACCGCCGGGGTGAAAGGGCTCAGCAGCGCGATAGCCGCCGCGGAGCTCAACACCATTTTCACCTCGCGCACCTTCCTCGATAAAGGCAAACTCTGGCACCTGCCGGAGCAGCTGACCCAGGTGCGCTGGGTATTCCTGGAAGATCTTAAAGGCGATATCACCCTCGCTGACAAACTGTGGATTTTTGCTCATCTGCTGGCGCCGCGTCTGGCGCAGGTTAAGCAGCAGCCGGAAGACGCGGCGATGATCCTCTTCACCTCCGGTTCCGAGGGCAATCCGAAAGGGGTGGTGCACAGCCATAAGAGTCTGCTGTCCAACGTCGAGCAGATCAAAACTATCGCCGACTTTACCGCCAATGACCGCTTTATGTCGGCGCTGCCGCTGTTCCACTCTTTTGGCCTCACCGTCGGCCTGCTGACGCCGCTGCTTACCGGGGCGGAAGTGTTTCTCTATCCCAGCCCGCTGCACTATCGCGTGGTGCCGGAGCTGGTCTACGATCGCAACTGTACGGTGCTGTTCGGCACTTCGACCTTCCTCGCCAACTATGCCCGTTTCGCCAATCCGTACGATTTCTACCGCCTGCGCTACGTGGTCGCCGGGGCGGAGAAGCTGCAGGAGAGCACCAAACAGCTGTGGCAGGATAAATTCGGCCTGCGCATTCTCGAAGGCTATGGCGTGACCGAGTGCGCGCCTGTGGTCTCGATTAACGTGCCGATGGCGGCGAAGGTCGGCACCGTGGGCCGCATCCTGCCGGGGATGGACGCCCGCCTGCTGGCGATGCCAGGCATTGAGCAAGGGGGGCGGCTGCAGCTGAAAGGGCCGAACATCATGAAAGGCTACCTGCGGGTGGAAAACCCCGGCATGCTGGAAGCGCCTGCGGCGGAAAACCAGCACGGCGAGATGGAAGCGGGCTGGTATGACACCGGGGATATCGTTACCTTCGACGAGCAGGGCTATGTCCGCATTCAGGGCCGCGCGAAGCGCTTCGCCAAAATCGCCGGCGAGATGATCTCCCTCGAGATGGTGGAGCAGGTGGCCCTCGGCGCGTCGCCGGACAAAATGCACGCCACGGCGATTAAACAGGACGCCAGCAAAGGCGAGGCGCTGGTGCTGTTTACCACCGATAATGAACTGACTCGTGAAGCCCTGCTGCGCTACGCTCGCCAGCACGGCGTACCGGAGCTGGCGGTGCCGCGAGATATACGCTGGCTGAAACAGCTACCGGTGCTCGGCAGCGGCAAGCCAGACTATGTCACCCTGAAAAATATGGTCGACGAGGCGGAAACAACCCATGAGTGAGTCAGTACATACTAACCCTTCGCTGTACTCGAAAGGGATGCTGGCGGTGATCTGCGCCCAGTTCCTGTCGGCCTTCGGCGACAATGCGCTTCTCTTCGCCACCCTGGCGCTGATGAAGCAGCTCTATTATCCGGAGTGGAGCCAGCCGGTCCTGCAGATGTTGTTTGTGGGCGCTTACATCCTCTTTGCCCCCTTTGTCGGCCAGTTCGCCGATAGCTTTGCCAAAGGCCGGGTGATGATGGTGGCCAACGGCCTGAAACTGCTCGGCGCCGGCTGCATCTGCTTCGGCGTCAATCCGTTTATCGGCTATACGCTGGTGGGGATTGGCGCCGCCGCCTATTCGCCGGCCAAGTATGGCATTCTCGGCGAACTCACCACCGGCGATAAGTTAGTGAAGGCTAACGGACTGATGGAGTCCTCGACCATCGCGGCGATCCTGCTGGGCTCCATGGCCGGCGGGATCCTCGCCGACTGGCACGTGCTGGCGGCGCTGATCGTCTGCGCGCTGGTCTACGGCGGGGCGGTAGTGGCTAACCTGTGGATACCCAGGCTGCCGGCGGCGCGTCCGGGGCAGTCGTGGCGTTTTAAGCCAATGACGCACAGCTTCTTCAGCGCCTGCCGGACGCTGTGGCGCAACGGCGAAACCCGCTTTTCGCTGATGGGCACCAGCCTGTTCTGGGGCGCTGGCGTGACCCTGCGTTTCCTGCTGGTGATCTGGGTGCCGGTGGCGCTGGGCATTACCAGCAACGCCATGCCCACCTATCTTAATGCGATGGTGGCGGTGGGGATTGTGCTGGGTGCCGGGGCGGCGGCGAAGCTGGTGACCCTGGAGACGGTGTCGCGCTGTATGCCGGCCGGGATTTTGATCGGTATCGCGGTGATAGCCTTTGCGGTGCAGCAGTCGCTGCTGCCGGCGTTCGGTCTGCTGCTGCTGCTCGGGGTGTTCGGCGGGTTCTTTATCGTACCGCTGAACGCGCTGCTGCAGGAGCGTGGGAAACATTCGGTCGGGGCAGGTAACGCCATTGCGGTACAGAACCTCGGTGAGAACGTGGCGATGCTGCTGATGCTGGGGCTCTATTCCCTGGCGGTGAGCGTGGGCGTTCCACCGGTCGCCGTGGGGATAGGCTTTGGCGCGGTATTCGCCGTGGCCATCGCCGCGCTGTGGGTCTGGGGGCGGCGTAAATAACCTCCCGGCTTGCGCTGCGCTTGACTGGGCGAGGGGGTCGCCAATATCTGCTCTTCAGTAGCCCAGGTAAGGCGTATAAGCCTTACCCGGGGCTTTGCTTTCTTACGGCGCCGGGTAGGTATAAACCTGATGCACCGCCTCAATCTCCGCTAATACCTCTTCGCTCAGCTCAAGCTGCAAACTTTCCACGTTGGCCTGCAGCTGCGTCATGGTCGTCGCCCCCAGCAGGGTGCTGGCGACAAACGGCTGCCGACGCACAAAGGCCAGCGCCATTTGCGCCGGATCGAGGCCGTGGCGTTTGGCGATATCCACATAGGCCGCTACCGCTTTCTGCGACTGCTCGCTGCTGTAGCGCGTAAAGCGGCTGAACAGCGTATTGCGCGCCCCTGCCGGCTTCGCACCGTTGAGATACTTGCCGGTCAGTGTGCCGAAAGCCAGGCAAGAGTAGGCCAGCAGCTCCACGCCTTCGAACTGACTCACTTCCGCGAGGCCGACTTCAAAGCTGCGGTTCAGCAGGCTGTAAGGATTCTGAATAGTCACGATCCGCGGGAGGTCGTGCTTATCCGCCAGGTGCAGATAACGCATCACGCCGAAGGCGGTTTCGTTCGACACGCCGATGTAGCGGATCTTCCCGGCGCGCTGGAACTCGGTCAGCGCTTCGAGGGTATCCAGCAGCGTCACGGCGGGCGCGGCGTCGGCCCAGGTATAGCCCAGCTTGCCAAAGCAGTTGGTTGGCCGCTGCGGCCAGTGAACCTGATATAAATCGAGATAATCGGTCTGCAGCCGCTTCAGGCTGGCGTGCAGCGCCTCGCGGATATTTTTGCGGTCCAGGACGTGATTGGGCCGAATGCTGCTGTCGTTATTGCGCGCGGGCCCGCTGACTTTCGAGGCGAGCACCAGCTTTTCGCGATTGCCGCGTTTCGCCAGCCAGTTGCCGACGTAGGTTTCAGTCAGCCCCTGGGTTTCCGGGCGCGGCGGGACCGGGTACATTTCAGCGACATCGATCAGGTTGATGCCGTTGGCAACCGCGTAATCGAGCTGCTGGTGGGCATCGGCCTCGCTATTCTGTTCGCCAAAAGTCATGGTTCCCAGCCCGAGGGTGCTGATTTCAAGAGAACTGTGTGGGATACGGTGATACTGCATAGCCAGCTTCCTTTTTATTTATAAGGTCAGGCATTCCCCGACAAAGGAGTATCAACATGGCAGAGGGTGAGAAAAAGAGGAAGTAAAAAATCAAAAAAGCCGGGTGACGAGGAGGGGCGGTGGGTGAAACCCGCGGCGTCCTGGTATATCCCGACTCTTCTCAAAAGACTGGTGGTCGGTAAGCGCAGCGTCAACAGAAGCTGGGGCCGACAGGGAAAGATTAACGCTTAATGATTTGCGAAACGTCGTCACGATTGATCTGCATTTTATTACCCTGCTGATCTTCGTAACTGATTAAACCGGTATCGTCATCCACGGTAGGTTTACCGTCGGTCAGGATCATTCGCCCATCTTTGGTCGCCATGACGTAATCGCTGCTGCAACCGGAAACCGAGAACGCCAGTCCTACGGCGGAAATCAATACTGCCCATTTCTTCATCGTCAACACCTCTTCAGTAGCTGCACCCCATACCCGTCTATTAATAGCCTGATTTGTGAGACATAAAAAGCAGTAAAGTCTGAAAAAGGGTTGCAGCCTGTGACCAGGCTGCAATTTTGTGGTTTACAGCGGGTTTTTCTTATTACGCAGCAGGTTAAGGCTCTCCACCGCGATAGAGAAGAACATGGCGAAATAGATGTATCCCTTCGGCACATGGACGTCGAAGCTTTCCAGCATCAGGGTAAAGCCGACGAGGATCAGAAACGACAGCGCCAGCATTTTCACCGAAGGATGACGGTCAACAAAATCGCCGATGGGTCGCGCGGCGAACATCATCACCCCCACCGCGATCACCACTGCCGCCATCATGATGAACAGATGATCCGACAGGCCGACGGCGGTGATCACTGAATCGAGGCTAAAGATGATATCCAGCAGCATGATCTGCACGATAGCGCCGAGGAAGGAGTGGACGTTGGTCTTCAGCCCCTCCTCTTCACCTTCGATAGATTCATGGATCTCTTTACTGGCTTTCCAGATAAGGAATAGCCCACCGAGTAGCAAGATCAGATCGCGAAACGAGATCTCCTGACCGAAAACGGTAAAGAGCGGGTTGGTAAGCTTAACGACCCAGGCGATTGAGGCCAGCAGCGCCAGACGCATGACCATCGCGCCCATCAAACCGATCCGGCGCGCATGGGCGCGCTGGGCGGTGGGGAGCTTAGCCACGACCAGAGAGAGGAAAATAATATTGTCGATCCCGAGCACGATCTCCAGCAGCGTCAATGTGCCCAGCGCCAGCCAGGCGTTAGGATCGGTTATCCATGCAAATAACATTGTTCAAAGTCCTGCAAAATAGAAAGCAGCAATTATATGCAACCCCCAACGCAGAACAAAAAATTAATCGTGTTGTAACAAGAAATGGCGGGCAAGCAGAGCGGCGGTAAAATTCTTTTTCAGATAGAAACCGCGCGGCAGCGTGAGGATTGTCTCCCCGCGGGCGCCGATGGCTTCGGTCAGCGCCTTGCTGTTGGCGGCTTTCGGTCTTAACTGCAGCACCTCGCCGTGGCGGGCGGTAATGCGCTCGACCTCACCGAGAACAATGAGATCCATCAGCTCTTCCCAGTCCATGCGCAGCTGGCGCTCCTCGTCTTCGTCCGGGCTCCACAGCAGCGGTGCGCCGACGCGCCGCGCCGCCAGCGGGATGGTGCGTTCACCCTCCACCGGGATCCACAGAACGCGCTGCAGCTTATGCCGTACATGGCTGCTCTCCCAGGTGACGCCGCTATTGCCGGTTAACGGGGCGACGCAGACGAAGGTGGTCTCCAGCGGGCGTCCCCGGCTGTCGATGGGGATCGTTTTGAGCTCGACCCCCAGCGCGGCGAAATCCTGCTCGGGTTTACTGCCTGCGCTGGCGCCCAGCCACAGCTCCAGCAGAATGCCCGTCCAGCCTTTATCGCGCTTCAGATCGCGCGGAATGGGGATCCCCGCCAGCGCCGCCAGCTCGCCCAGCGGATAGCCGGCCAGCTGGCGGGCCTGGGCCAACAGCTGTTCCTGACTTTGCGGCGGTGAGGCGAGCGGAGCGATAGCGGGCATAGGGCAATACCTTTGGTTAAAAAGTGAGCGCTAATTTTGCGCGTTGTGGATAGAGTTTACCGTTTTCTGAGTAACTATACCAATCTCATGATTTATATGGCTTTTTAAACTCATCATGCGGCTTATGAAAACGGTGTAAACGGGTTTTCCAGAACTGGTCACTGACAATAAACAGGATCTTACACCATGTTATCCACAGAAAAGTGGGATAACTGGGGAAAAGACTCACTACTGGTTCGATTTACAGCCTTGACGTGCGACGAAAATCGAATTTTTAGAGAAAATCTGCCGGTGGCCTGCGCGTAATCTGTGGATAAAATCGACATTGCTCGATCTTTCATCAGTCGGCGGATCGCATGTGTGATGATCGTCACGTTATGCTGTAATGTGTGAAAGGAATATATTCTAACTTTATGAATATGATACTATTATTTTCAGATGCTAGCGATGCGATGTTCGGATTACTCTGGGTTTTCCCGGGTTAATTCCGTACTTCTTCACAACTCTATCCACAGAAAAAGTGAATAAAATCGGCTGTCACGCGCTTTCATTGTTTATAACTCTGGCAATTACTGTGAGTTATTCAAATGTTATCCGTTCTCAGTGTGCGAACAGAGTGGTTTACCGTTTCCGGCGAGTGTGAAACAATCATTCACATTGAAGCTTATCTTGAGGTAGTCCGGTGATTGATGACGATGGCTACCGCCCAAATGTCGGTATTGTAATCTGTAATCGTCAGGGCCAGGTGATGTGGGCCCGGCGCTATGGTCAGCACTCGTGGCAGTTCCCGCAAGGGGGCATTAATCCAGGAGAATCCGCAGAGCAGGCGATGTATCGGGAATTGTTTGAAGAGGTCGGGTTAAGCCGTAAAGATGTGCGGATCCTGGCCTCAACCCGTAACTGGCTGCGTTACAAGTTGCCTAAACGTTTGGTGCGTTGGGACACAAAGCCGGTTTGTATCGGCCAGAAACAAAAGTGGTTTCTTTTGCAGTTGATCGGCAACGATGCGGACATCAATATGCAAACCAGCAGTACACCTGAATTTGATGGTTGGCGCTGGGTGAGTTACTGGTACCCGGTTCGCCAGGTGGTGTCGTTTAAGCGCGACGTCTACCGCCGGGTGATGAAAGAGTTCGCCAGCGTGACCATGTCGCTGGCGGAGAGCGCACCTAAGCCGCAAAACGCGCCTGCTTATCGACGTAAAAGAGGTTAAGCCACGCACATTATGCTCACTCGGTTGCGAGAAATAGTCGAGAAGGTCGCGAGCGCGCCGCGTTTAAACGAGGCGCTGGATATTCTGGTGACGGATGTCTGCCAGGCGATGGAGACGGAAGTCTGCTCGGTTTACCTGGCTGACAATGACCGACGCTGCTATTACCTGATGGCCACCCGCGGGTTAAAAAAACCTCGCGGGCGCACCGTTGCGCTGGCGTTCGATGAAGGCCTGGTGGGGCTGGTTGGCCGCCTGGCGGAACCCATCAACCTCGCCGATGCGCAAAAACACCCCAGCTTCAAATATATCCCCGCCGTCAAAGAGGACCGCTTCCGCGCCTTCCTTGGCGTGCCGATCATTCAGCGCCGCCAGCTGCTGGGCGTGCTGGTGGTCCAGCAGCGCGAGCTGCGTCAGTTTGATGAAAGCGAAGAGTCTTTCCTCGTCACCCTCGCCACCCAGATGGCGGCGATCCTCTCCCAGTCCCAGCTGAACGCCCTGTTCGGCCAGTATCGTCAAACGCGCATTCGCGCTCTGCCGGCCTCTTCCGGGGTGGCGATCGCCGAGGGCTGGATGGACGTCAGCCTGCCGCTGATGGAGCAGGTGTATGAAGCCTCGACGCTGGACACAGCCTCGGAACGCGAACGCCTGACCGGTGCGCTGGAAGAGGCGGCCAACGAGTTTCGTCGCTACAGCAAACGCTACGCCGCCGGGGCGCAAAAAGAGACGGCGGCGATCTTCGATCTCTACTCGCACCTGCTCTCTGACGCCCGCCTGCGTCGCGAGCTGTTTGCCGAAGTTGACAAAGGCGCCGTCGCCGAGTGGGCCGTCAAAAAGATCATTGAGAAGTTCGCCGAACAGTTTGCCGCGCTGAGCGACGGCTATTTGAAAGAGCGGGCCGGCGATCTGCGTACCCTGGGCCAGCGTCTGCTGTTCCATCTCGACGACAGTATTCAGGGGCCCAACACCTGGCCGGCGCGCATTATCCTCGTGGCGGACGAGCTGTCGGCCACCACCCTCGCCGAAGTGCCGCAGGATCGCCTGGCCGGCGTGGTGGTGCGCGATGGCGCCGCCAACTCCCATGCCGCTATTATGGTGCGGGCCCTCGGCATCCCAACGGTGATGGGCGCCGATATTCAGCCCTCGCTGCTGCATGGCCATACGCTGATTGTCGATGGCTATCGCGGTGAACTGCTGGTGGATCCTGAACCTGTCCTGTTGCAGGAGTATCAGCGCCTTATCAGCGAAGAGAACGAACTCAGCCGCCTGGCGGAGGACGATCTCCAGCGCGCGTCGGAGCTGAAAAGCGGCGAGCGGGTGAAAGTCATGCTCAACGCCGGCTTAAGCCCGGAGCACGAAGAGAAGCTCGGCAGCTTTGTTGACGGCATTGGCCTCTACCGCACCGAAATTCCCTTTATGCTGCAGAGCGGCTTCCCCTCAGAAGAGGAGCAGGTCGCCCAGTATCAGGGCATGCTGCAGATGTTTAACAGCAAACCGGTGACCCTGCGTACCCTGGACATCGGCGCGGATAAACAGCTGCCGTATATGCCGATCAGCGAAGAGAACCCGTGCCTCGGCTGGCGCGGGATCCGCATCACCCTCGATCAGCCGGAGATCTTTTTGATCCAGGTGCGGGCGATGCTGCGCGCCAACGCCGCCACCGGCAACCTCAGCATTTTGCTGCCGATGGTGACCAGTCTGGAGGAGGTGGATGAGGCCCGTCGGCTGATCGATCGCGCCAGCCGGGAAGTGGAAGAGATGATCGGCTACGCCATCCCACGTCCGCGCCTGGGGGTGATGCTGGAGGTCCCGTCGATGGTCTTTATGCTGCCGCAGCTGGCCAGCCGGATCGATTTTATCTCGGTAGGGACGAACGACCTGACCCAGTACCTGCTGGCCGTCGACCGCAACAATACCCGGGTCGCCAGCATGTATGACAGCCTGCATCCTGCGGTATTGCGGGCGCTGGCGATGATCGCCCATGACGCGGAGCGCTTTGGCATCGATCTGCGCCTGTGCGGCGAGATGGCGGGCGACCCGATGTGCGTGACGATCCTTATCGGCCTCGGTTACCGCCATCTGTCGATGAACGGCCGCTCGGTGGCGAGGGTGAAGTATCTGCTGCGCCGCATTGATATCGAAGAAGCGCAGGAGCTGTCGCGTCGCAGCCTCGATGCGCAGATGACCGCCGAGGTGCGCCATCAGGTGGCGGCCTTTATGGAGCGTCGCGGTCTCGGCGGCCTGATCCGCGGCGGGCGGTAGCGCTAGCCCGGGTGAGGCGTAAGCCGTAACCCGGGGATCCTCTGCTCGCACCCTCCGGCAAAGTAGGGTACCGCCGGGAAAACGGCATTCTGTTAGCATCCGTATACATATCTTTTACACGTTCGGCGCGGATCGCTCTTGTGGCTTATGCTATGATTCGCCTCCTTCGGCGTGCCCGTTTTGTTCGGGTATGGATCATCACCGCTGTCCACTTTCGGCGGAATAACAAGTCTTTATGGTGACAGATGAATAGTGGCTACCTGCATTTTCCGGAGTTCGATCCGGTCATTTTTTCTCTAGGCCCGGTCTCCCTCCACTGGTACGGTTTGATGTACCTGGTGGGCTTTGTCTTTGCGATGTGGCTGGCCACCCGTCGGGCGAATCGTCCGGGCAGCGGCTGGACGAAAAATGAAGTGGAAAACCTGCTCTACGCGGGCTTCCTCGGCGTCTTCCTGGGCGGTCGTATCGGCTACGTGCTGTTTTACAACCTGCCGGTATTTCTTGCCGATCCGCTGTATCTGTTCCGCGTCTGGGACGGCGGCATGTCGTTCCACGGCGGCCTGATCGGCGTGATCCTGGTGATGATTATCTTCGCCAGACGCACCAAACGCACCTTCTTCCAGGTCTCCGATTTTATCGCGCCGCTGATCCCGTTTGGTCTTGGCGCCGGGCGTCTGGGCAACTTTATCAACGGCGAGCTGTGGGGCCGCGTAGACCCGAGCTTCCACTACACGATGATTTTCCCGGGCTCCCGTGCCGAAGACCTGGCGCTGCTGCCGACGCATCCGGAATGGCAATCGCTGTTCGATACCTACGGCGCGCTGCCGCGTCACGCGTCGCAGCTGTACGAGCTGGCGCTGGAAGGCGTGGTACTGTTCCTGATCCTCAACCTGTTTATCCGTAAACCGCGCCCGACCGGCTCCGTTTCCGGTCTGTTCCTGATTGGCTACGGCCTGTTCCGCATCATCGTGGAATTCTTCCGCCAGCCCGACGCCCAGTTCACCGGCGGCTGGGTGCAGTACATCAGCATGGGGCAGATTCTTTCGATCCCGATGGTGCTTGCGGGTATCATTATGATGGTTTGGGCTTACCGCCACCGTCCGCAGCAACAGAATTCTTGAGGAACCATGAAACAGTATCTTGATTTGATGCAGAAAGTGCTCACCGAGGGCACGCCAAAAAATGACCGCACCGGCACTGGCACGATCTCCATTTTCGGCCATCAGATGCGTTTTAACCTGCAGGAAGGCTTCCCGCTGGTGACCACCAAGCGCTGTCATTTACGCTCCATCATCCATGAACTGCTGTGGTTCCTGCAGGGCGACACCAACATCGCCTATCTGCACGAGAACAACGTCACCATCTGGGACGAGTGGGCGGATGAGAATGGCGACCTGGGGCCGGTCTACGGCAAACAGTGGCGTTCCTGGCCTGCGCCGGACGGCCGCCATATCGACCAGATCAGCACGGTGATGAACCAGCTGAAAAACGACCCGGACTCCCGCCGGATCATCGTCTCGGCATGGAACGTCGGCGAGCTGGATAAAATGGCGCTGGCGCCGTGCCACGCCTTCTTCCAGTTCTACGTCGCCGACGGCAAGCTCTCCTGCCAGCTGTATCAGCGTTCCTGCGATGTGTTCCTCGGCCTGCCGTTCAATATCGCCAGCTACGCGCTGCTGGTGCATATGGTGGCGCAGCAGTGCGATCTGCAGGTCGGTGATTTCGTCTGGACCGGCGGAGACACCCATCTGTACAGCAACCATCTTGAGCAGACCAACCTGCAGCTAAGCCGCGAACCGCGTCCGCTGCCGAAGCTGGTCATCAAACGCAAGCCGGCGTCGATCTTCGACTACCGCTTTGAAGACTTCGAGATTGAAGGTTACGATCCGCACCCGGGCATTAAAGCGCCGGTGGCGATTTAACCCCCAGCAGAGTTGACTAACCGGCGCCCGATGGCGCCGGTTTTTTTATGCCCTTCGCACCACCCGATGGGAGCGCTTTCCGTTACCACCGGGAGAAGGTTGTTTTCACCTGCCCCCCAGGCCACAGGTGGTTGCGGTGGGCGAAGTTGGGTAGACGCTCGCAAAAAAATGTCCTTCTGTCGAGTATGCAAAGCTTTTTTGCGTATCTGGCCGGGAAAGCTATTTTCCGTCGTCGCGCCAGAGCCAATCGCCGCGGCATACTCGACGCCATGAACAGAGAACATGGCTACACCCTGATGGAAACCCTGGTAACGCTGACACTGATGATGATCCTCAGCGTCGGCGGCCTGTACGGCTGGCAGCGCTGGCAGCAGCAGCAACGACTGTGGCAAACCGCCGTCCAGGTGCGGGATTTTCTGCTCTTTCTGCGCGATGACGCCAACGCCTACAACCGGGACCGCGTGCTTCGCGTCGGCCTGGACGAAGTGGGCTGGTGCCTGAGCGCGGATGGGGAGGGGCCTGACTGCGCCTCGGGGACATCCTTCACGCTGCGCCCGCGCTGGCCGGGGATCACGCTGGCTGGCGTTACGCCTGGTCTGGGGTTTTATGGTCTGCGCAGCACCGCCTGGGCGGGGAATCTGCGGCTGCAGAGCGCGGCCGGCAGCTGGAGCATTGTGATCTCACACTGGGGGCGGATTCGTTTATGCCGCAGCGACAGCGCAGGAGGGTGTCAGTGAGCCGCCGCGGATTTTCCCTGGCGGAGGCGCTTATCGCCATGGCCATCGGCTCGCTGCTGCTGATGGGGGCCTGCCGCTTTCTGCCTGCCCTGCAGCGTCATATTCTGCGCCAGGGCGAACAGCTGGCCCTGGAGAACGAGCTGTGGCAGCGCGTGCATGCCGTGGGAAAACATCTGCAGCGCGCCGGGTACTGCCGGGGAGCGTGCGGCGGAGCCGGGCTGGAGCTAGCCGCTGGCGGGGAGTGTCTGATTGTGCGCTGGGATGCGAACAGCAACGGGAGATGGGAAACCTCCCCCGCGGCAGCGGCGGAGAGCACCGGCTTTCGCCTGCGCGACGGCGCGCTGGAGACCCTGCGCGGGGCCAGCGACTGCCGCGGCGGCGGATGGGAGAAAATCACCAACCCGGCCGCCATCGTGGTGACGCGCTTCTCGGTACAACGTCAGGTCACCCCGGGCTTCGCGCCGGAGCTGAGCGTGACGCTGGCGGCGCGCTCCGCGCAACAGACGGGCCTGACGAGCGAGGTTGAGCAGCGGGTGACGGGGTATAACCTGTGATCCGCCAGCGTGGAATGTCGTCGCTGCTGATGGTGCTCCTGTTGCTGACCCTCGGCTGCCTGTTACTCGAGGGGCTTAACCTGCAGCAGCGGGCGCTGCTGGCGCAAACCGCCAGCGAAACGCAAGCGATCCGCGATACGGCGATAGCCCATTCCGCGCTGCAGTGGGGAAAACAGCAGGTCTGGTCGGCGCAGGTGGCGCTGGCCTGCCGGGAGCAGGCGCCGCAGGGCTGGCGCGCCTGTCTGCGTATCTTCGGCGACGGTTCACTGCTGCTCAGCAGCGCCAGCGGCGAGGTGCAGGTCTGGCAGTCCGGCGAGGTGCGCGGCGGGCAGGTGCGTTTTTCCGCCCACGGCTGGAGCGATTTTTGCCCGCTCAGAGAGGCGAGCTTATGTCAAATGCCCTGAAGCGTCAGCGGGGGTTTAGCCTGCCGGAGACCGTGCTGGCGATGGCGCTGATGGTGCTGACGGTCACCGCGCTGGGCGGCTATCAGCGCGGAATGGCGCAAGGAATTGTCCAGTTGAACCAGACCCGTCAACTGTGGCGCGACGCGTGGCGCTATAGTCAGCTCTCCGCGCCGCCGTCGCCGGCACGCGGGCAGGTAAGCCGTATGCAGACATCGAGGCAAAGATGTGTCAGCATCACGGTAACGATCAGTAGACCCGTTGCAAAGCGGGTGCAGATGACCCGGCTGCATTGCCCGGTCAGCCAGTAGTCAGGAGCAATTATGTTAAGGGTATACCACTCAAACCGGCTGGATGTTCTCGAGGCGTTGATGGAGTTTATCGTCGAGCGCCAGCGGCTGGATGACCCTTTTCAGGCCGAAATGGTGCTGGTGCAGAGTACCGGCATGGCGCAGTGGCTGCAGATGACTCTGGCCGCGCGCTTCGGGATTGCCGCCAATATCGAGTTCCCGCTGCCGGCGAGCTTTATCTGGGATATGTTCGTGCGCGTCCTGAAAGATATTCCGGGCGAAAGCGCCTTCAGCAAGCAGAGCATGAGCTGGAAGCTGATGACCCTCCTGCCGCAGCACCTGGAGGAAGACGATTTTATCCTGCTGCGCCAGTATCTGAGTGATGACGGCGACAAGCGCAAGCTGTTTCAGCTGGCCGCCCGGGTGGCGGACCTCTATGACCAGTACCTCGTCTATCGCCCGGAGTGGCTGATGCGCTGGGAGGCCGGCCAGCGGGTGGAAGGTCTTGGCGATGCCCAGCAGTGGCAGGCGCCGCTGTGGCAGGCGCTGGTGAGCTACACCGCCGAGCTGGGGCAGCCGCAGTGGCACCGCGCCAATCTCTACCAGCGCTTTATCAGTACCCTGGAAAAAGCGGACGAACCGCCCGCCGGGCTGCCGTCGCGCGTCTTCATCTGCGGGATTTCCGCGCTGCCGCCGGTCTATCTTCAGGCGCTGCAGGCGCTGGGTAAGCATGTCGATGTCTATGTCTTGTTTACCAACCCCTGCCGCTACTACTGGGGAGACATTAAGGATCCGGCGTTCCTGGCGAAGCTGCTGTCGCGCCAGCGGCGCCATCACCGCGAGGCGCGCGCGCTACCTCTGTTTCGCGACACCGAGCAGGCGCCGGGGTTGTTTAATGACGCCGGGGAACAGGATGTCGGCAACCCGTTGCTCGCCTCCTGGGGCAAACTGGGGCGCGACTATATCTACCTGCTGGCAGGGCTGGAGCGCTATGAGGAACTGGACGCTTTTGTCGACATCGCCCCCGATAACCTGTTGCATAACCTGCAATCGGATATCCTTGAACTACGCAACGCGGCGGTGGCCGGGCAGAGCGCAGAGGCATTCGCCCACAGTCGCGACAAACGTCCGCTGGCGCTGGATGACCGCAGTCTGAGCATTCACGTCTGCCACAGTCCGCAGCGCGAAGTGGAGGTTCTGCACGATAGGCTACTGGCGATGCTGGAGGCGGATCCGACGCTCACGCCGCGGGATATCATCGTCATGGTGGCGGATATCGACAGCTACAGCCCCTATATACAGGCGGTGTTTGGCGCCGCCAGCGGCGATCGCTGGCTGCCGTGGGCGATCTCCGACCGTCGCGCCCGAGAGTCGCACCCGGTGCTGCAGGCGTTTATCACGCTGCTCTCGCTGCCGGACAGCCGCTTCGCCAGTGAAGATGTGCTGGCGCTGCTGGACGTCCCGGTGCTGGCGGCGCGCTTTAATATCACGGAAGAAGGGCTGCGCTATCTGCGCCAGTGGGTGAACGAGTCCGGCGTCCGCTGGGGAATGGATGACGACAACGTCCGTGAGCTGGACCTGCCGGCGACCGGGCAGCATACCTGGCGGTTCGGCCTCACCCGCATGCTGTTGGGCTACGCGATGGACAGCCGCGAGGGAGAATGGCAGTCGGTGCTGCCGTATGACGAATCCAGCGGTTTGATCGCCGAGCTGGTGGGCAACCTCGCGTCGCTGCTGATGCAGCTTAATCTGTGGCGACGCGGCCTGGCCCAGCAGCGGCCGCTGGCGGAGTGGCTGCCGGTCTGTCGCGATCTGCTGAATGACTTTTTCCTGCCGGACAGCGAGACCGAAGCGGCGCTGGCGCTGATTGAGCAGCAGTGGCTGGCGGTTATTGATAGCGGTCTGGAGGCGCAGTATGGCGAGCAGGTGCCGCTGACGCTGCTGCGCGATGAGCTGGCCCAGCGCCTCGATCAGCAGCGGATCAGCCAGCGCTTTCTTGCCGGCCCGGTCAATATCTGTACCCTGATGCCGATGCGTTCGATCCCCTTTAAGGTGGTGTGCCTGCTGGGGATGAATGACGGGGTTTATCCGCGCACGCTACCGCCGCTGGGCTTTGATTTAATGAGCCAGAAGCCGCAGCGCGGCGACCGCAGCCGGCGCGATGATGACCGCTATCTGTTCCTCGAAGCGCTGATGTCCGCCGAGCAGACGCTGTATATCAGCTATATCGGCCGTTCGATCCAGGACAACAGCGAGCGTTTTCCTTCGGTGCTGGTGCAGGAGCTGGTGGATTATATCGGCCAGAGCCACTGTCTCGCCGGTGACGAAGAGCTTGACTGCGACGCCAGCGAAGCGCGGGTTAAAGCCCACATCACCCATCTGCATACGCGCATGCCGTTCGACGTTGCCAATTTCCAGGAAGACGAGAACAAGAGCTACGCTCGTGAATGGCTGGCGGCCGCCGGCCAGCAGGGAGAGGCGCATAGCGATTTTATACAGCCGCTCACCGCGCCGCCGATTGACAGCCTGCCGTTCGATCAGCTCCTGCGCTTCTGGCAGCACCCGGTACGCGCGTTCTTTCAGCAGCGTTTGCGGGTCAATTTCCGCGCCGAAGAGGACGATATTCCAGACGACGAGCCGTTCACTCTTGAAGGGCTGAGCCGTTATCAACTGAATCAGCAACTGCTCAATACGCTTATTGAGGAGCAGGACGTCTCGGCTATGTTCCGCCGCTTTCGCGCCGCCGGCGAGCTGCCGTATGGCGCCTTTGGCGAGCTGGTCTGGGAGACGCAGCGCCTGGAGATGCAGGCGCTGGCCGAGCGGGTGATGGCCGAGCGCCAGCAGGCGCAGAGCATGGAGATCGATCTGCAGTGCGGCGGCGTGAACCTGACCGGCTGGCTGCAGCAGGTGCAGCCGGACGGTCTGCTGCGCTGGCGGCCTTCGCTGCTGAGCGTCTCCCAGGGGATGCAACTTTGGCTGGAACACCTTGTCTACTGCGCCAGCGGCGGCACCGGCGAGAGCCGGCTGTTTGTGCGGAAAGAGGGAGAGTGGCGCTTTCCGGCGCTGGCGCCCGCCGAGGCGCAGGCGTACCTTAACGAGCTGGTGGATGGCTATTTGCTGGGGATGTCGCAGCCGCTGCTGCTGCTGCCGGAAAGCGGTGGCGCCTGGCTGAAAGCCTGTTACGACGCCGAAAAGGATGTCATCTTAATGGACGAAGAGACGCAGCAGAAAGCGCGGAGCAAATTCCTGCAGACCTACGAAGGGAACATGGTGGTCAGCGGGGAGGGCGCCGATATCTGGTATCAACGCCTGTGGCGTTCGCTGGAGCCGGCGCATTACGAAGAAATCATTGCCCAGACGCAGCGTTATCTGTTACCGCTATATCGTTACCATCGGTCCACACAAATTTAAATAGTATAAAAATTGCGCACTGAATGACGGTTCATTTAATATGCGCAACGTATCACGGACTGATGGACATAAAAGGCTGCACGCTGTGCAGCGCAAGTTTGTTAATGATGAGGTTCGTGAATGCCCCGCAGTTTATGGTTCAAGGTTTTTGTTGTGCTGGCCGCCCTCTGGGCGCCGTTTAGTCAGGCCGACACCGGATGGCAGCCGATTCAGGAGACGATCCGCAAAAGCGAAAAAGATACGCGTCAGTATCAGGCGATCCGCCTTGATAACGACATGGTCGTGCTGCTGGTTTCCGATCCGCAGGCGGTGAAATCGCTGTCGGCGCTGGTGGTGCCGGTGGGATCCCTGCAGGATCCGGCAGATCATCAGGGGCTGGCGCATTTTCTGGAACATATGACGCTGATGGGGTCGCAAAAATATCCCCAGCCTGACAGCCTTGCAGAGTTTCTTAAGCTGCACGGCGGCAGCCATAACGCCAGTACCGCGCCCTACCGCACCGCGTTTTATCTTGAAGTGGAAAATGATGCGCTGGACGGGGCCGTAGATCGCCTGGCCGACGCCATCGCCGCGCCGCTGCTGGATAAAAAATATGCCGACCGCGAACGTAACGCGGTCAACGCCGAGCTGACGATGGCCCGGACGCGAGACGGGATGCGCATGGCCCAGGTCAGCGCGGAGACCATCAACCCGGCTCACCCGGCGGCCCACTTCTCGGGTGGCAACCTCGAGACGCTCAGCGATAAGCTCGGCAGCCCGGTGCTTGATGCGCTGCACACCTTCCGCGATAGCTGGTACTCCGCCAATCTGATGAAAGCGGTGATCTACAGCAACAAGCCGTTGCCGGCGCTGGCGCGCATGGCTGCGGACACCTTTGGCCGCGTGCCGAATCGTCAGATCAGTAGGCCGGAAATTACCGTCCCGGTGGTCACGGATGCGCAAAAAGGCATCATTATTCACTATGTGCCGGCGATGCCGCGTAAAGTGCTGCGCGTCGAGTTTCGCATCGACAACAACAGCGATCGCTTCCGCAGCAAAACCGATGAGCTGGTCACCTATCTTATCGGCAACCGCAGCCCGGGCACGCTCTCTGACTGGTTGCAAAAACAGGGTCTGGCGGAAGGTATCCGCGCCGATTCCGATCCGGTGGTAAACGGCAACAGCGGCGTACTGGCGATCTCAGCCACTCTCACCGACAAAGGCCTGGCGCACCGCGATGAAGTGACGGCGGCCATTTTCAGCTACCTCGACCTCCTGCGTACTCAGGGCATCGACAAACGCTATTTCGACGAACTGGCGCATGTGCTGGCGCTCGATTTCCGCTATCCGTCGATCAACCGCGACATGGACTACGTGGAATGGCTGGCGGACACCATGATCCGGGTGCCGGTCGAGCATGCGCTGGACGTGGTGAATATTGCCGACCAGTACGACCCGCAGGCGATCAAAGACCGGCTGGCGATGATGACCCCGCAGAACGCCCGCATCTGGTATATCAGCCCCCAGGAGCCGCATAACAAGACGGCTTACTTTGTCGATGCGCCGTATCAGGTGGATAAGATTAGCGAGCAGACGTTCGCTGACTGGCAGCACAAATCGCAGGCCATCCAGCTGCAGCTGCCGGCGCTCAACCCCTATATTCCGGATGACTTCACTCTTATCAAAAGCGATAAAGCCTGGCCGCATCCGCAGCTGATCCTTGATGAACCGACGCTGCGGGTGGTGTATGCCCCGAGCCAGTATTTTGCCAGCGAGCCGAAGGCGGACATCTCCCTGGTGCTGCGTAACCCTCAGGCGATGGACAGCGCTCGCCGGCAGGTGATGTTTGCCCTCAACGATTATCTCGCCGGCATCGCCCTCGACCAGCTCAGTAACCAGGCGGCGGTCGGCGGCATTTCGTTCTCTACCGGCGCTAATAACGGATTAATGGTCAATGCCAACGGCTATACCCAGCATCTTCCGGCGCTGTTCAGCGATCTGTTGCAGGGATACTTCAGCTATACGCCGACCGAGGAGCAGCTGGAGCAGGCCAAATCCTGGTATGCACAGATGATGGATTCCGCCGAGAAAGGCAAAGCCTACGATCAGGCGATAATGCCGATCCAGATGGTCTCGCAGGTGCCGTACTTCCAGCGCGAAGTGCGCCGGGCGCTGCTGCCCTCCATCACTCTTAAAGAGGTGCTCGACTACCGCGCCAACCTGAAAACCAGGGGGCGTCCTGAACTGATGGTGATCGGCAATATGACCGCCGATGCCGCCACGACCCTGGCCCGCCAGATCCAGCAGCAGCTGGGCGCTGATGGCAACGAATGGTGCCGCAATAAAGACGTGGTGGTGAACCGGCAGCAGCTGGCGATCTTCAATAAAGCGGGCAACAGCACCGACTCCGCGCTGGCCGCGGTGTTCGCGCCGCCCAACGTGGATGAGTTCAGCAGCACCGCCGCCAGCACCCTGCTGGGACAGATTATTCAGCCGTGGTTCTACAACCAGCTGCGTACCGAAGAGCAGCTCGGCTACGCGGTCTTTGCCTTCCCGATGAACGTGGGGCGCCAGTGGGGCATGGGCTTCCTGCTGCAGAGTAGCGATAAGCAACCGGCCTTCCTCTGGCAGCGGTTCCAGGCCTTCTTCCCCACCGCGGAGGCGAAGCTGCGGGCGATGAAGCCGGAAGAGTTTGCCCAGCTCCAGCAGGCGGTGATAAGCCAGATGCTGCAGGCGCCGCAGACGCTGGGCGATGAAGCCTCGAAACTGAGCAAAGATTTCGATCGCGGTAATATGCGTTTTGACTCACGTGATAAAGTAGTGGCTCAGATTAAACTGCTGACGCCGCAAAAACTTGCCGACTTCTTCCATCAGACGGTGGTGGATCCGCAGGGCATGACGATCTTGTCCCAGATTTCCGGTAGCCAGAATGGCAAAGCGGACTATGCCCAGCCGAAAGGCGGCAAAGTGTGGGAAAACGTCAGCGCATTGCAGCAATCCTTACCCCTGATGCGAGAGAATGAATGACCGACACCGCTGAGTCTTTGGATCCCCTGCGCTTGCCCCTGATCGGCGAGCGCCTGATAGAAGCCTCTGCGGGCACCGGAAAAACCTTTACCATCGCCGCGCTGTATCTGCGGCTGCTGTTGGGGCTGGGCGGTGAGGCCGCCTATCCCCGCGCCATCAGCGTTGAAGAACTGCTGGTGGTGACCTTTACCGAGGCGGCGACCGAAGAGCTGCGCGGCCGTATCCGCAGCAACATCCACGAACTGCGCATCGCCTGCCTGCGCGGCGAATCCGACAATCCGCTCTACAGCGCGTTGTTGGCGGAGATCGCCGATAAAGACGACGCCGCGAAGACGCTGCTGCTGGCTGAACGGCAGATGGACGAGGCGGCGGTATTCACCATCCACGGCTTTTGCCAACGGATGCTGAGCCTTAACGCCTTCGAGTCGGGCATGCTGTTCGAGCAACAGCTGATCGAGGATGAATCCCGCCTGCGCTATCAGGCCTGCGCCGATTTCTGGCGCCGCCACTGCTATCCCCTGACCCGCGATATCGCGGCGGTGATCCACGACGTCTGGAAAGGGCCGCGCGATCTGCTGAAGTCCCTTGACCGCTGGCTGCAGGGCGAAGCGCCGCAGCTTAAGTCGCCGCCAGCCCCTAACGAGACGCTGGCCGAACGCCATCAGCAGATCATCGCCCGCATTGACTCGCTCAAGCAGCAGTGGCGCGAGCAGGTGGGCGAGATCGAAGGCGTGCTGGAAAATTCCGGCCTTGACCGGCGGAAGTTTAATCGCGGCAACCAGGGCAAGTGGATGGAGAAAGTGAACGCCTGGGCGCAGGAAGAGACGTTAAGCTACCAACTGCCCGACGCGCTGGAGAAATTTGCCCAGTCGTTTCTGCTCGAGCGCACCAAAGCCGGTGGCGAACCGCCGGTGCATCCCCTGTTTAGCGCCGTAGAGTCGTTGCTGGCCTCCTCGCTGACGCTCACCGATCTGGTGCTGGCGAGAGCGATGGTCGAGATCCGCGATGCGGTCGCCCGCGAAAAGCGCCGCCGCGGCGAGCTGGGGTTTGACGATATGCTCAGCCGGCTTGACGAGGCGCTGCGCGGCGACAGCGGCGAGACGCTGGCCAGCGCCATTCGCCAGCGTTTTCCGGTGGCGATGATCGATGAATTTCAGGACACCGACCCTCAGCAGTACCGGATTTTTCGCCGCATCTGGCGCCGGCAGCCGGAGACGGCTCTGCTGCTGATCGGCGATCCGAAGCAGGCCATCTACGCCTTTCGCGGCGCCGATATCTTTACCTATATGAAAGCGCGCGGCGACGTTGCCGCGCACTACACCCTCGATACCAACTGGCGCTCCTCGCCGGGCATGGTGGGCAGCGTCAATCGGCTGTTCAGCCTCAGCGATAACCCCTTCATGTTCCACGAGATCCCGTTCCTGCCGGTGAAGGCGGCGGCGAAGAACAAGGGGCTGCGCTTTACCGTTGACGCGGCGGACGTACCGGCGATGAACGTCTGGCTGATGCCCGGCGACACCGTCGGGTCTGGCGATTATCAGACCTTTATGGCGCAGCTCTGCGCCACGCAGATCCGCGACTGGCTGAGCGCCGGTCAGCAGGGGCGCGCGCTGCTGTGGCGCGGGGAAACCTCGCGCCCGGTACAGGCTTCGGATATTACCGTGCTGGTGCGCAACCGGCTGGAGGCAGCGCAGGTACGTGAAGCGCTGCAGACGCTGGGTATTCCCTCAGTCTACCTCTCCAACCGCGACAGCGTTTTTGAGACGCTGGAGGCCCAGGAGCTGCTCTGGCTATTGCAGGCGGTGCTGGCCCCGGAGCGGGAAAATACCCTGCGCAGCGCGCTGGCGACGTCGATGTTTGGCCTGACCGCGCTGGATATTGAAAACCTGAACCAGGACGAGCAGGCGTGGGACGCGCTGGTGGAAGAGTTCAGCGAATACCGCCAGATTTGGCGGCAGCGCGGGGTGATGCCGATGCTGCGGGCGTTGATGACAGCCCGGCATATCGCCGAGAACCTGCTGGCGACCCGCGGCGGCGAGCGGCGTTTAACCGACATTCTGCACATCAGCGAACTGCTGCAGGAGGCGGCCAGCCAGCTGGAAAGCGAGCATGCCCTTGTGCGCTGGCTGGCGCAGCATATCGCCGAGCCGGACAGCAACGCCGCCAGCCAGCAGATGCGTCTCGAAAGCGATAAGCACCTGGTGCAAATTGTCACCATTCACAAGTCAAAAGGGCTGGAATACCCCCTGGTCTGGCTGCCGTTTATCGCCCGGTTTCGTAAACAGGACCAGGCGTTTTACCACGATCGCGAGACGTTCGCGGCGGTGCTGGATCTGGGCCAGGATGAGGCCAGCCTCGAGCTGGCGGAGGCGGAACGACTGGCGGAAGATCTGCGCCTGCTGTACGTCGCCCTGACCCGCGCGGTCTGGCACTGCAGCCTCGGCGTGGCGCCGCTCAGCAGCCGGAAATCCGGCAACAGCGATTTCCACCTCAGCGCGCTGGGACGGCTGCTGCAGGCGGGCGAAGCCATGGACGCCGCCGGGCTGGCTGCGCGGCTGGCAGACTTCTGTCATGGCGATATTGCATTACAGATTCCGGGCGAACTGGATCTCACCCCGTGGCAGGCGCCCGCGGCGACCATCCCGCGATTGTCGGCGCGCGAGCTGCAGCGCCGCATCGCCGACGACTGGCGGGTGACCAGTTACTCCGGACTGCAGCAGCATGGTTTCAGCGGCGGGCAGGATTTGCTGCCGCGTCTGGATGTTGATGCCGCTGGCGTCGGCGAAGTCGTGGAAGAGCCGCAGCTGACTCCGCACCAGTTCCCGCGCGGCGCCGCGCCGGGGACCTTCCTGCACAGCCTGTTTGAGGAGCTGGACTTCACCCAGCCGGTGCCGGAAGGGTGGATGGCGGAGAAGCTGCAGCTGAGCGGGTTTGACGCGCAGTGGGCGCCGGTGCTGACCGACTGGCTGGGGGGCGTGCTGAAGACCCGCCTGCCGGGGCCGGATATCGCGCTCAATCAGCTTGCGGCGCGGGATAAACAGGTGGAGATGGCATTTTACCTGCCCATCGCCCAGTTGCTGACGGCGGAGCGCCTTGACGCGCTTATTCGCCAGTACGATCCCCTCTCTGCCGACACGCCGCCGCTGGATTTCCGCCAGGTGCGCGGCATGCTGAAGGGCTTTATCGATCTGGTCTTCCGTCACGAAGGCCGTTATTACCTGCTGGATTACAAATCCAACTGGCTGGGGGAAGATCGCGAGGCCTACACCCGGCCGGCGATGGAGCAGGCGATGCGTGCCCACCGCTACGATCTACAGTATCAGCTGTATAGCCTGGCGCTGCACCGCTATCTGCGCCACCGGCTGGCCGATTATGACTATGACCGCCACTTCGGCGGCGTGATTTATCTTTTCCTGCGCGGCATGGACGGGCAGGAGGGGGGGCAGGGGATCTTCACCACCCGGCCGGTGCGACCGCTGATTGACGGTCTGGATCAGCTTTTTGCCGGAGAAACTCAGGAGGAGGCCTCATGACTTTCGAACAACTACTGCTGGCGGCGGTGGAGCAGCGTCTGCTGCGGCCGCTGGACGTCCAGTTTGCCCTGATGGTGGCGCAAAACGACCCGCCGGCGGTCAAGCTGGCGGCGGCCTTGCTGAGCCGGGATGCCGGCGAGGGGCACGTCTGTCTGCCGCTCTCGCGGTTGAGCGGCGACGAGGCGCTGAGCGGTAAAGCGGGGGAGATCCGCGATCGGCTGCTGGCCGAAGCCGGCGCGCCGGAGGACTGGCCCGCACTGCTGCTCGCTTCGTCGGCGGTGAGCTGCGGCGATGCTCCGGCGCCGATGATTTTGTGCGGCGACCGGCTCTATCTGAATCGGATGTGGCGCAACGAGCTGACCGTCGCCCGCTTCTTCAATGAAGCCAACCGGGTGCTGGAGATGGATGAGGCCCGGCTGGCGTCAACCCTGAATGCCCTGTTCCCTGCCACCGGCGAAACCGACTGGCAAAAAGTGGCCGCGGCGGTGGCGCTGACCCGCCGCATCTCAGTGATCTCCGGCGGTCCCGGGACCGGGAAGACCACCACCGTGGCGAAGCTTCTGGCGGCGCTGATCCAGATCGAAGACAGCCCGCGCTGTCGTATTCGCCTGGCGGCGCCAACCGGGAAAGCGGCGGCGCGTCTGACCGAATCGCTGGGCGCGGCGCTGAGAAAATTGCCGCTGACCGACGCGCAGAAAGCGTTGATTCCCACCGAGGCCAGCACGCTGCATCGTCTGCTGGGCGCCCAGCCAGGCAGCCAGCGGATGCGCTATCACGCCGGCAACCCGCTGCATCTGGACGTGCTGGTGGTGGATGAAGCCTCGATGATCGACCTGCCGATGATGTCGCGGCTTATCGACGCGCTGCCGGCCCACGGGCGGGTGATTTTCCTCGGCGATCGCGACCAGCTGGCCTCCGTAGAAGCGGGGGCGGTGCTGGGGGATATCTGCGCCTGGGCGAGTTCGGGCTATACCGCCGCGCGGGCGCAGGAGCTGACCCGGCTGACCGGTTCGCCGGTGCCGGCGGGCGAGGGGGCTATCGCGGGCGCGCTGAGAGACAGTTTGTGCCTGCTGCAAAAGAGCTATCGCTTCGGTAGTCACTCCGGCATCGGGAGCCTGGCGCGGGCGGTGAACGCTGGCGCGCGCGCGGAGGTGAAGGCCACGCTGCGCCAGCCGTTTGACGATATCGCGCTTCATCCCCTCAGCACGACCGAAGAGTACGAAGCCATGCTCGGCGCGGCTCAGCAGGGCTATGAGCGCTACCTGCAGCTGCGCCGCGAGCGGGCCGAACCGCAGGCCATGCTGGCCGCTTTCAGCGAATTCCAGCTGCTGTGCGCGCTGCGCGAGGGGCCGTACGGCGTGAGCGGCGTCAATGAGCGGCTGGAGCAGCGGCTCAACCGACAGCGGGCGATCGCCCTGCCGCGCCACTCTCGCTGGTATGATGGCCGACCGATCATGATATCGCGCAACGACAGCGCGCTGGGGCTGTTTAACGGCGATATCGGCATCGCCCTGGAGCGCAACGGCGAGCTGCGGGTGTGGTTCCTGATGCCCGACGGCGCCATCAAGTCGGTGCAGCCGAGCCGTCTGCCGGAGCATGATACCGCCTGGGCGATGACCGTGCATAAATCGCAGGGCTCGGAGTTCGAACACGCGGCGCTGATCCTGCCGGCGCGCAGCGTCCCGCTGGTGACCCGCGAACTGGTCTACACGGCGATCACCCGCGCGAAACGGCGGTTGTCGCTCTATGCCGACGAGCAGGTGCTCTCCCAGGCCATTGTGACGCGCACCGAACGGCGCAGCGGCCTGGCGGAGATTTTCGCCGGGCGCGAAGCCCCCTGAGACGCCGGGTCCGGGCGATGGAAAATGCTGCAGCCGTTGCCCGGGCTGGCGGAAAAATCAGTAACTGAAGAACAGAGGGATAAGCCAGAGCGCCGAGATCGAGTTCATGGCGAAAAAGCGGACTGCTGCGCCGCCGGCCAGCGGTGGGGTGGAACAGCGGGCACAAAAAATCACCAGCGAGGAGATGAGAAGATTCATGCCGGACGTCAGGGCCAGCAGAAATAATATCGCGATGGCGGCGCCGAGCGCGGCATAGCCATGCTGATGATGGCGCTGGTTATCCCAGAGGAGCAGTATCATCAGCAACCACGGATAGAGGGCGACCGCGGTGGTGATGAGATTAATATGTCTGACCAGCCAGTTCGGTTTGGGTTCCATTCTTTAAGCGATCCTTACAGGGCGGGTGGCGGCCGCGGCGCCAGTCGACGTCCTGTCGACAGCCAATAGCATATCGGTGAGCCAGCGAGAAAGAAATGGCCTGCGCGGAAACCAGGAATTTCGCCCGCGTGCGTACGCCAGGCTGGCGGGAAGAGGGGCGGGAGACCGGCCGGGGATAAAGCGATAAGCGTCGCGCTATCCCGGGCCGTTAGATAGAGAGGAGAAGGGCTTAAGCGAGGTCGGCCATCAGCACCTTCGACCGGCGCTGATAGTTATACATCTGCTTTTTACTCTCCGGCAGCAAGTCGATATCCACCGGCGTGAAGCCGCGCTCCTGGAACCAGTGGATGCTGCGGGTGGTTAACACGAACAGTTTGCTCAGTCCCATCTGCCTGGCCTGAGCGGCAATACGCTCCAGCAGCACCTCTCCCCGCGACGAGCTCCGGTAATCCGGATGCACCGCCACGCAGGCCATTTCGCCGATCTTCTCTTCCGGGAAAGGATAGAGGGCGGCGCAGGCGATGGTGGTGTTATCGCGCTGAATAATGGTGAATTTGTCGATCTCCATCTCCAGCTGTTCGCGGGAACGGCGTACCAGAATGCCCTGCTGCTCGAGCGGGCTTATCAGCTCAAGAATACCGCCGATATCATTGATGGTCGCCCGACGGATCTGCTCCGCGCTCTCCATGACGATCTGAGTGCCGATGCCGTCGCGTGAAAACAGCTCCTGCAGCAGCGCGCCATTTTCCTGATAGCTGATCAGGTGGCAGCGCCGTACGCCGCTGCGGCAGGCCTTCACCGCCCCGCGCAGGAAGCGCACGGTGCCGGAGTTATAGTCTTCGTCTGCTTCCAGCTCTTCGACGCGGGCTTGCGCCTCATTAGGGAACAGTTCGGAGACAATTTCCCCGGCCTGGTTGTAAACCCCTTGCGACGAACAGAAGCCGATCATTTTCTCCGCCTTCAGCTTGATGGCCAGCTGGGTAGCGATCTCTTCCGAAGTCAGGTTAAAGCTCTCGCCGGTGACCGACACCGCGACCGGCCCCATCAGCACAATGGCGCCGCTGTCGAGCTGACGATGAATCGCCTCTTCGTCAATGCGGCGAATGCGTCCGCTGTGGCAATAATCGACGCCGTCATCGACGCCCAGCGGCTGGGCAATGATAAAGTTGCCGCTGACGACGTTGATATGGGCCCCCTGCAACGGGGTGTTGTTGAGGCTCATCGACAGACGGGCGGTGATCTCCAGCTGCAGCATGCCCGCCGCCTGCTTCACCAGCTCCAGCGTTTTGGCGTCAGTCACTCGCGTCTGCTTGTGATAGATCGGCTCGTGATGGTGCTCGGCGAGGTTAGCGTCAATCTGCGGGCGGGCGCCATAGACCACCACCAGGCGAATGCCCAGGCTATGCAATAATCCTATGTCATTGACAATATTTGAGAAATTTTCATGCTCAATGGCTTCGCCGCCCAGCATGATGACAAACGTTTTTCCCCGATGGGCATTAATATAGGGAACAGAATGGCGGAATCCTTCTACCAGTTCAGTGCGACGTTCCTTCACCATGACAAACCCTCAATGCATGATTATTCGTAATTATTGTATTTTTATTCTGTTTTGCCGTTAAACGCAAGCCCCAATTTGAGGCTAAGCCGCGAAAAACATGTGACCCGGCGCAGGGTGTCAATGAATGTTTACCCTTTTATAGATGACAGGTTATATGCCTTTCGTTAAAGTTTCTGGTCAATCTGTTTGTTTTGGGTATAAATGCGTTTTTATTGCTTGGGAGTGGCATGTCGGGAAACAACTCAGGATTAAGCCGTCGCCGTCTGTTGCAGGGCGCGGGCGCCATGTGGTTAATGAGCGTGAGCCCTGTCGGGTTGGCCGCCGCCGCGCGGGTGGTCGCCGTTCGCGTCTGGCCAGCATCGACCTACACCCGCGTCACGGTGGAATCGAATCATGTGCTGAAATACCGGCAGTTTGCCCTCAGTAATCCGGAACGAGTGGTAGTGGATCTGGAAGGGGTTAACCTGAACTCTGTGCTGAAAGGCATGGGCGGCCAGATCCGCGATGACGATCCCTTTATTAAGTCCGCCCGCGTGGGCCAGTTTGATCCACAAACCGTGCGCATGGTCTTTGAGCTCAAGCAGAACGTCAAGCCGCAGCTGTTTGCCCTCGCGCCGGTGGCTGGCTTTAAAGAGCGTCTGGTGATGGACCTCTACCCCGCCAACGCCACCGATGTTCAGGATCCGCTGCTGGCGCTGCTCGAGGATTACAACAAAGGCGACCTGGAGCGTCAGGTGCCGCCGGCGCAAAGCGGGCCGCAGCCGGGCAAAGCCGGGCGCGACCGGCCGATTGTCATCATGCTCGATCCCGGACACGGCGGCGAAGACTCCGGCGCCGTGGGAAAGTATCGCACCCGCGAAAAAGACGTGGTGCTGCAGATTGCCCGTCGCCTGCGGGCGCTGATCGACAAAGAAGGCAATATGAAGGCCTATATGACCCGCAACGAAGACGTGTTCATCCCGTTGAAAGTGCGTGTCGCCAAGGCGCAGAAGCAGCGCGCCGACCTGTTCGTGTCGATTCACGCCGATGCCTTTACCAGCCGCCAGCCCAGCGGCTCTTCGGTGTTTGCCCTCTCCACCAAGGGGGCCACCAGTACCGCGGCAAAATATCTCGCCCAGACGCAGAACGCCTCGGATCTGATCGGTGGGGTCAGCAAGAGCGGCGACCGCTATGTCGACCACACCATGTTCGATATGGTGCAGTCTCTCACCATCGCTGACAGCCTCAAATTTGGCAAGGCGGTGCTGGAGAAAATGGGCAATATCAATAACCTGCACAAGAACCGGGTAGAACAGGCGGGCTTTGCGGTGCTGAAGGCGCCTGACATCCCCTCCATTCTGGTGGAGACGGCGTTTATCAGTAACGTGGAAGAAGAGCGAAAGCTGAAAACGGCCAAATTCCAGCAGGAGGTGGCCGAGTCGATCCTCGCCGGGATTAAAGCCTACTTTGCCGATGGCGCGACGCTGGCCCGCCGCGGATAACCACACAGGAAAGGGACATGGCCTTACTGAAAAGCGCCCATGGCGGTAACACCCGCGAGGCCGCCGCCCTGCTGGGCATTGCGCCCGGCGAGCTGCTGGATTTTAGCGCCAACATTAATCCGCTGGGGATGCCCGCCTCGCTCAGGCAGGCGATCATCGACAACCCAGGCTGCGCCGAACGCTACCCTGACGTCGAGTATCAACAGCTGCATCAGGCGCTGGCTGCCCACCATCAGTTGCCGGCGGCGCATATCCTCGCCGGCAACGGCGAAACTGAATCGATCTTCACCCTCGTCCACGGCCTTAAGCCGCGGCGGGCGATGATCGTCATTCCCGGTTTCGCGGAGTACCGGCGGGCGCTGCAGACGGTGGACTGCGAGGTGGTGGAGTATGCCCTGCGGGAGCGCGATGGCTGGCAGCTGACCGACGCGATCCTCGATGCCCTGACTCCGGCGCTGGACTGCCTGTTTCTCTGCACCCCGAACAACCCCACCGGCCTGCTGCCGGAGCGGGGCCTGCTGGAAGCCATTGCGCAGCGCTGCCGGGCGCTGAACATCAGCCTGATCCTCGATGAGGCCTTCCTCGACTTTATCCCCGACCAGCCGGGGTTTATTCCTCTGCTGGCGCAGCATCCGCACGTCTGGGTTCTGCGATCGCTGACCAAATTTTATGCCATTCCGGGGCTGCGTCTCGGCTACCTGCTGAACGCTGATGCCCAGGCGGTGGCCCGACTGCGCGCGCGACAAATGCCGTGGTCCATCAACGCCTATGCCGCCCTGGCCGGGGAAATTATTCTCCAGGATCGGGCGTATCAGCGGGCCACCTGGCAGTGGCTGCAGGAGGAGGGAGCGCGTTTCTATGCGCAGCTGCAGGAGATGGCCGGGCTGACCGTGTGGCCCGGGCGTGCTAACTACCTGTTCTTGCGCTGCGACAGAGCCGATTTTGACCTGCAATATGCCCTGCTGCGCCAGCATGTGCTGATCCGCAGCTGCGCCAACTACCCGGGGCTGGATAGCCGCTATTTCCGCGTGGCGATCCGCAGCGCCGAGGAAAACGACCAGCTGCTGGCGGCGTTGCGCCGGGTGCTGGCCTGAGGCCTACTGCAGGATGACGCCCCCGGGCACCATCGCCAGCAGATGCTGCTGCGGCCAGTGGGCGGCGATGTCGCTGTCTGCCAGCCGCCATTGCAGAAATTCGACGTCATGCCGACGGCGGTCCAGCAGCAGGCCGACGACGCTGCCGCTGTGCGCCACGTTGAGACCATAGAGCCCTGCGCTTTCCACCAGGTCCAGCAGCGCGTCAAACCCCGGCTTAGGCAACAGCTGCTGGCTGGCAATGGCGCTGATGGTTGCTGCTTCGCCCAGCAGCTGCGGGCTGCCGCAGTGGCAGGCCTGTTGAACTTTCTCCCACGCCAGCTGCAGCCGGGAGGCGTTTGCCAACAGGCCCGGCTCGCGCGGCAGCTGGTGATAGTCGGTGGTGCGCAGTGTCAGCGGGCTCTCCAGCACTAACAGGTCGAGCGCCGGCGGAGGGGGACAGGCGATTTGCGTGGCGGCGGTATTATGGTCGAACAGCGTCAGCTGGCGAAACAGGGTGCTGTCGGTAGGCTCCAGCGCGACGCACAGGCGCGCCAGCGTCGGCTCATCCAGTAGATGGCCCAGATGATGGGCGGTGGCGACGGCGGTGGCAGCGATATCGGCGGTGCTGCTGGCCATCCCTTTGGCCACCGGGATCGTTGAGTGCAGGGTGATGCGGATCTGCTGGCTCAGCGCTGGGGGGTAGCCCCAGTGGGCCAGCAGCTGGTTGACCATCGCCCGCGACAGCGGCCGCTCGTCTTTTCGCGGTACTCCGGTCTCGACCTCGACGGTGCTGTACCAGTCCACCGGACAGGAGACCAGCTTTTCGCTGCCGAGGATCCAGCCCTGGATAAGTTCTCCGCACGAGGCGGGACATTGTGCAACAGCCACGTTTTCACCTTTCCGCTTACCTTCGCCAGGGCGCATAGTGGCATGGCGACCCGCCGGTTACCATGATTCTCCGCAAGAGGAGGCGCGTCGTTTATGCCGACACCGCCAGCTCGCGCGCCTGCGGCAATGCAAGACGCATGACGTCGCGGGCAATCATAAGCTCTTCATTGGTGTTGATCACCGCCACTTTGACCAGCGCATTATCCGCCTGAATAAAGGTCGCGCTCCGCTGGTTTTTCTCGTCGTCCAGCGCGAGGCCGAGAAAATGCAAATTGCGGCAGATCGCCGCCCGCGCCCGGGCGGAATTCTCGCCTATGCCGCCGGTAAAGATCAGCGCGTCCAGACCTCCCATCTGCATGATATAGCTGCCGATAGTCGCGCGAATGCGTTCGGCAAACAGCGACAGCGCCAGAGCCGCCCGTTCGTTGCCGGCGTCGGCTGCCTGTTCGACGTCGCGGTAATCAGAGGACACGCCGGAGACGCCCAGCAGCCCGGATTCATTATTCAGCAGCTGGCTGAGCTGCTGGGCGGATTTCCCTTCTTTCTCCACCAGCCAGGGAAGAATCGACGGGTCGATATCGCCGCTGCGGGTGCCCATCATCACCCCGGACTGGGGAGTAAAGCCCATTGAGGTATTCACCGATTGCCCGCCTTTGATGGCGCAGACGCTACAGCCATTGCCCAGATGGCAGCTTACTACCCGCAGGGCGCTCAGCGGTACGCCCAGCTTTTCCGCCAGCGCGCTGCTGACATAGTGATGGCTGGTACCGTGAAAACCGTAGCGGCGAATGCCAAGCTCGGCGTAATAGCGCCAGGGGAGGGGATAGAGCCAGGCCTCCGGCGCCAGGGTCTGGTGAAAGGCGGTATCAAAAACCGCCACCGCCGGTACCGCGGGTAACAGCTGGCGAAAGAGACGTATGCCCAGCGCATTGACCGGGTTATGCAACGGCGCCAGCTCCGCCAGGCGCTCGATCTCCCGCAGGGTATCGTCGCAGACCAGCGCGGCGTCTTTGAAGCGTTCGCCGCCGTGGGCGACGCGGTGGCCAACGCCGTCGATCTCCTGCAGGCTGCTGAGGATCCCGCGGCCGGTCAGCGCCTCCAGCAGCAGGGTCACTGCCTCATGGTGATCGGCGATGGGCAGCGTCTCCTGCCATTTCTGTGCCGACGTTTTCAGCGTGAAGCGGGCCTCGGGCAGGCCGATACGTTCGATCAACCCCTGACAGAGCAACGCCCCCTGCGGCATGTTAAGCAGCTGAAACTTCAGGGAGGAGCTGCCGGCGTTAATCGCCATGATTTTATAGGTCATTGATATTCCTCTGCATTCAGGCAGGCGAACAGGTCATCAAGCCCGTCGCCGGTTAACGCGCTGGTGATAAAGATATGTCCGGCGCCCGCCGTCTCGAGCCATGTCCGGACCTGTTGCAGACGGGGCGGGGCGGCCAAATCGGCTTTGGTGATCACCCCGATGACCGGGCGGTTCATCGGAGCGGTAAACCCCGGAGAAAAAGGTGACCAGGGCGCATCGGCATTTAGTTCCAGCGCGATGACATCGGCCTCGCAGGCGCTGGTGAGCAGTGCACTGTACAGGCAGCGGTTTTCCAGATATTCCCCGGGGGTATCGATGGCGGCCGGCGTCCAGACGATGGCCTGGGTTTTCTGATAGCGCAGGGTTTCGCCACGCAATACCTGGGTCAGCGAGGTTTTGCCGCACTGGCTGGGTCCGATTAGCATCAGGCGTTTCATGGGCTCAGGTCCGGGTAATTGGGCAGGCGGTGAAGCGCATCAGCTCACCGAGGGTGCGGGTGACCTGCCTGAGCGCGTACTCCACGGCGGAGACATCGCCGGTCAACACCACCGCGCCGGTGAAGCGATCGAGAAAACCGATCTCCACCGCGCCGGACTTGGTAGCGATGTCGCAGGCGATAATCGATGCTTCACTGGGGGTAATGGTAAGAATGCCGATGGCGGAGACCGCGTCCGGCAGACCCAGCTTTTTGAACAGATCTTTGCCAGGATTGGCAATGAGATGCGCCAGAGTGACCTGTTTGCCCGGGACATACTCCTGGATCATGCGTTCGGTAGGGGTTTGCGGTTCCATTATCCCTCCATCAGCTGTTGCCACAGCGCATCGTGCGGTCGCGGGATCACTGCCCGGTGAACCAGTAATCCTTTCTCGCCTGCGCTGTCGCTGGCCACCGTGACGGCGTTGTCGACATCGGCGATATCACCCGCCACCACCATGTAGCATTTGCCGCCGATACCAAACGCCATATGGACCCGCACCAGGGTGACGTTGGCCGCTTTCACCGCGCGGTCGGCGGCGCTGATGCACGCCGCCACGCTCCAGGTTTCGACGATCCCCGCCGCCTGCCGCTGCCCGACCACGTTAAGACCGCTGATCGCCGGTAGTACGCTGGGATGAATGTTGGCCAGCACCAGACTGTCCACCAGCATCTCCCCGGCGCGCGCGGTGCCGGCGGCGATTGCCTGCTGCACGGCGCCGACGTCGCCGCCGAGCATCAGCAGGAATTTCCCGGGGCAAAGGGTTCTGCAGAGCAGGAGCTGTACGTTCGCGCTTTTCAGCATGACGTCGCCCAGCTCCATCCCCCTGGCGATGCTGGTCAGTTCTAAAATTCCGATAGCCTGGGTCATGATTAACCTCTTACAAGCGTAATGGCCTGCTCCGTGATGGCGGAGACCAGGCCGTCAATACTGGCGTGCACCGGCGCGCCGAGGGCGTCGGCGGGGATATCCGCCAGCACCTGGCCGCGCGTTACCCGCTCTCCCGGCGCGACGCAGGGCACGGCGCTGATGCCGATATGCTGGCGCAGGGGCAGGGTGACGCAGGCCACCTCCGGTTCCACCGCCGTCAGCGGCGCTTCCTGATACCAGGGATCAAGTCCCAGTTTGCTGATGAGCCGCTTGACCGGCACCAGGCGGTGCTTCGCCATCTCGTCCGCCGGACGCAGCGGTCCGTCGTAGCGCAGGTTTTTCGCCCTCAGCTCACGTTTCAGCAGACGGTTGATGCGCATGGGGGAAATACCCACCGGGCAGGCGACGCTCTCGCAAACGTTGCACTCCGAACAGGTCAGGGCGCTGAGCAGCAGCGACGGGGTGGCCGCCTGGCGATAGTTCACTGCCCGCACCAGCAGATGAGGGGAAAGCTCATGGCCGATCAGGTGCCGGGGGCATAAATCTGTGCATAAACGGCACTGTTCACAGACGGTGCGGGCGATGGCGAGCAGCGTTCGTTCATCCTGCCGCCGTCGCTGGATCAATGGATGGTTGCCCGGGAGCACCAGCAGGCCGCCGGTGGTTTTTGTGACCGGTGTCTCGAGGGAGGTAATAAGCGAGCCCATCATCGGACCGCCGTTGATAAACCCCGGATCGTCAACCGTCGCGCCGCCGGCCAGATCCAGCACCTCGCGCAGCGATATACCCAGTGGTACGGCCAGCGTCAGCGGACGGGCGACGGCGCCATTGACGGTCAACGTCCGGCGAGTCACCGGATAGCCCTGTTCCACGGCTCTGGCGATATTGAGCACCGTCTGCACGTTATTGACCACCACGCCGACGCTGACCGGCAGCGCGGCAGGTGGTACGCGGCGTCCCGTCGCCAGCCAGATAGTGAGCACCTCATCCCCGGCCGGATAGACGTCAGGCAGAATATGCAGCCGGGCCCATTCCGGGAGTCGTGGGGTTAATGCCGCAATCGCCGGAGCATATTTCGCCTTCAGGGCAATGATCCCTTCCCGGGCGCCAGTGGCGGTCATCGCGTAACCCAGGCCGCGAATCAGTCGGTCAGCCTGCTGAGCCATCAGCTGTTGGTCAACCTTCAGCATCGGTTCGCATTCGGCGGCGTTCACCAGCACGGTGTCCACCCGGGCCTGCAGTTTGATGTGGGTCGGAAAGCCTGCGCCACCGGCTCCTACGACGCCAGCGGCCCGAACGCGTTCGCGGATCTCCGCTGCATCAATGCTTGATAGTGGCACTATCGCTTCACTCATTGCAGGTTCTCCAGCAGTTGCGCGATGGCCGCGCCATCGACCGGACGCGGGTTGGTGCGCAGGGTGGCGTCGGCCAGCGTGGCCGGCACCATGGCGGGAATTCGCGATAAGAAAAGGGGATACTTTTCCTGCAGCGCGCCCTTGAGGGTGGGAATGGCGCACTGCTGTTTCAGCGTTTCCACCGCGGTAAGCAGCGCCTGGAAAGCCTCCTGTTCGCCAGCTTCGGGCGGGCAGAAGCGGCAGGCCCTGGCCAGGCGCGCATAGCGCTTAGCCGCTCGCGGCTCGCCGGCATTGAAGCGGATCACCGCGGTCAGCAGCAGCGCATTGGCCAGGCCATGGGGGAGGTGAAACTGGCCGCCAAGCTGATGGGCGATCGCATGATTGAGCCCAAGGCCAGCCTGGCTAAAGGCCATACCGGCGAGGGTTGATGCATTGTGCATTTTGCTGCGGGTCGCAATGCAGTCGCCCTGACGAATCGCAACGGGCAGGGCGCGAAACACCAGCCTGGCGGCCTTTTCCGCCAGCGCATCGGTAAAATCGGTGGCCTGCGGCGAGACCCATGCCTCCAGGGCGTGGGTCAGCGCGTCCAGCCCGGTATGGGCTGTGATGGTGGGCGGTACGCTAACCACCAGCGTCGGGTCGATGATCGCCATGTCGGGACAGAGCGCCTCATGGAACAGCGGGTACTTGATCCCTTTTTCCGGGTCGCTGATGACGCAGGCGCTGGTCACTTCCGAACCGGTACCGCTGGTGGTGGGGATCGCCACGCAGGTGTCGACAGGCAGACCGCCCTGCTGGCTGAACCAGACGATAGCCTTGGCGGCATCCATCGCCGAGCCGCCGCCGAAGCCGATCACCACCTGCGGACGCAGGGCCTGCATCTGCGCTATCCCTTTCGCCACGGTGTGAATAGTCGGATCCGGTGTAATATCGCTGAACACGCTGACGCGGTTGCTGGCGGGCAGCGCGGCGCGCAGTCGGTCAAGCAGCGGCGAGCGCGCCAGGAAGCCGTCGCAGACGATCCAGATGTGCTGATGGCTAAAGCGCTGCAGCGCGGCCAGGCTGCCCGGGCCGCTGTAGAGGCGCGTTTGCAGAGAAAAGGTATGCATGGCGCCCCCGGTTAGCGAATGGAAAAACCGTTGGTCAACACGCAGCGCCGCAGGCGGGCGAACGTCCGCGCGGAGGTGGTGCCTTCTCCGGTTGGCGTGGCGATGGTGAAGGTGGTAAACCCTTCGCCGCCGACGCCGATTCCCGCGTAAGACGGGCCATTTTTGACAAAAATGGAGGTCTGCAGGGTGCGTGCCGCCAGATTGAGCCGCGAGACATTCTGCGAGTGCATAATGGCGGTGTGGTGCAGACCCTCCTCAACGCGCAGGGCCAGCGCCAGGGCGCTGTCAAAGTCGGCGACCCTGACGATCGGCAGCACCGGCATCAGCTGCTCGCAGGTCACCCAGGGGTCGTTCGCCTCCACCTCGGCTATCAGCAGGCGAGGGGGGCGAGGCGGAACGGCGAGACCCGCCGCCGCCAGCAGCGCAGCCGGGCTTTTACCGACCAGTTTTTTATTCGCCGCGCCGTCGGGCAGGCAGACGGCACGCAGGGTATCGGCCTCCTGTCGGCTCAACAGCAGCGCGTCAAAATCCTGCATCTGCTGGATCAGGCGGTCAGCGACGGAGGCGACGACGATCAGGCTTTTTTCGGCGATACAGGGCAGGTTGTAATCGAAGGCGGCGCCGCTGATGATATCTTCGGCGGCTTTGACGAGATCGGCGGTTTCATCAACGATGCACGGCGGATTGCCGGCGCCAGCGCCGATCACTTTTTTACCGCTTTTCATGCCCATCGCCACAATGCCAGGGCCGCCGGTGATAGCCAGAACGGCAATCAGCGGGTGGGACATCATTTGCTGGGTGGCTTCAAAGGTCGGCTCGGCAACGGTCACCACCAGGTTACGGATCCCGCTGCAGCGGTAGGCGATCTCTTCGATCCTGGCGATAAGCTTCAACGAGACCTTTTTCGCGCCGGGATGGGGGCTGAAATAGACGCTGTTACCCGCCGCCAGCATGCTGATACTGTTGTTGATAATGGTTTCCGTTGGGTTGGTGCTGGGCGCCACGGCGCCAATAACCCCGAACGGCGAGTACTCAAACAGCACCATCCCGCCATCGCCGGTGAGGGCGCTGGTAGTGAGATCCTCTATGCCCGGCGTGTTTTCAAGAGCGGCTTTATTTTTCAGATATTTATCTTCTTTGTTGCCCATGCCGGTTTCCGTGGCGCTCTCTTCCGCCAGCGTCGCCAGCTCGGGGGCCAGCGTCTCCCGCAGGGCGCTGATAATGGCGCTGCGGGTTTTTAGCGGACACTGCTGATAGCGGAGAAAAGCCTGATGAGCGGCGTCGATGGCGCTGCCGACATCGCAGAAAATGCCCTGCTCTTGCTGAGGGGCAGGGGGCGTCGGCGCGAGCTTTTCACTGAGGATGGTGCGGATAAGGGTTTCCAGTTCTGCTGTATTCATTGATGAGTTCTCACGTTAATGGCCGCCATGGCAGCCTGTGCAATAGCCATATCCTGCTCGACGCTGCCGCCGCTAATGCCGAGGCCGGCTATTAGCTGGCCATCGCGCCACAGCGGATATCCGCCGCCAAAGGTGACGACTTTGCCCTGCAGATGGCTCTCCAGACCGTACAGCGCAGCGCCTGGCTGTACGGTCGTCGCGAGCTCGTGGGTGGCGGTTTTCATGGCGACGGCGGTCCAGGCTTTTTTCGGCGCCAGCTCGCTGCTGACCAGCAGCGCATCGGGCATTCGCCAGGTCACGGTTTCGGTGCCGTGTGCGTCAACGATGCTGACCACCACCGGCACCTGCAGCTGGCGGGCGTGTTCAATGGCCTGATGGATGAGCTGATGCAGCTCGTGAAAGGAGAGCGACCCGGCCTGGGCTTTGGGTGCGTCGGGCGCAGGCGACCCGCTGGCGGCCAGATAGCGGGCCGCGATCTCCGTCACAAGGCGGCGCTGGTGAGCGGCATGATCCTCGCTGCGCGCCAGGGCATACAGGCAGTCAGATAAGCGGTTCAGATAACGCAGCAGCATCTGACGGATAGTAACCTCTGCCGCCAGCTCGACCAGCCGGCGCTCCGCCCGTCTGGCAACGGTGCGGGCCAGGTGCAGACGGCTGGCGGCTTCACAGCGTCCGGGCAATACAAACTGGTGCAGCGCCGGCACGCGGGCCATCTCGCGATCGATGGTCTGCTCCAGCAGGGCAATCTCTTCGCTGCTGATATAGCGCTTACCCGGTGATGGCTGTTCGCTGTCGCTGGCGAGCTCCGCGCTGAACCAAAAAATGTGCTGCTGCAGGGCTTCGAGCAGGGTGCGCTGTTCCTCTTCAGCGACGGCGCAGACGCACAGGCTCAGCATGGCGTTCAGTTCATCCAGGGTGCCGTAGGCTTCGACGCGCGGATGCGTCTTGCTGACCCGCTGGCCGGTAAAGAGTGATGTACTGCCGGCATCGCCGGTTCGGGTATAGATAGCCACAGGCGCCCCCTTAGCGTGAAAGTGAGTCAACAATGCCCACGACGGCAAGATCGATGGCCTCATTCGGGCCGCTGAAAACGTGGCGTGCGCTCGAGCCGCTGCAGAGCAGCACCAGCTCGCCGACGCCAGCGCCAACCGAATCTACCGCCACTTCATCGCCGCTCGTGGGGAGAATCGGACGATCGTCGTCCGCGCTTACCCGGCGCACCAGCAGCAGTTTTTTGCCGTTCAGAGAGGGCGATTTTTGCGTCGAGACGACGGCGCCGGTCACGCGTGCCAGATGCATAGTTCACTCCTGCTTAATCAATTGAACATGCCGCGCGACGGCCGCTTCGCGGGCGAGGGCGGTGATAATGGGGCGGCGGCGCAGCACCAGATAGCCGCCACTGAAACGGGCTACGTCGGCATAGGTGAGCACCGACGCGGCGTGAAGCCTGACGGGCTGGCCAAGCGGATCGCTGAACGTCAGCGGCAAGCGGGCGAGTTTTTTTACCGCCAGCGCGGGGAGCAGGGCGGGAAGCAGCGTTAGCTGTACCCGAACGCCCCAGGCCATCGCCTCATGCAGTGCGCAACCGGCTGCCGCCAGCGCACGCTGGCCGGCAAGCTGCTCCAGCAGCGGTAAATCGACTTGCACGATGCGCAGCGAAGCGTGCTGGCACAGCAGGCTGCGGATATCCGCTTCGCCGAGCTGGGCCACGCTGAGCGTGGCCGTGCTGAGGGCGCGATGGCGCAGACGGGCGGCGACCTCTTCGACGATACGCTGCAGCATCGCGTGGTTCATGGCTTCGTCACCAGCGTTGCCCAGGCTTTCGCAGCGTCAGCGCCTGCCGCATTAGCCTCGTCAGTATCGATGTGCATCTCAAGACGCATATCCGGGGCAACGCGGACCGCCACGTTGTCGAAGATAAGCCGCCTGTCGCTGCCTTCGATCGCCACCGCGACGCTATCGCCATGGGAGACGCGCAGGATCAACGCATCAAGTGGCGACATATGAATATGTCGCTGGGCAACAATCGTCCCGCCGCTCAACTCCAGTTCGGCAAAGGGGCTTATCAGGCGGATCCCCGGCGTGCCCTGCAGATTGCCGGACATGCGCAGCGGCGCGGCGATACCGAGGATCCGGGCGTCGGTGCGTGAGATTTCCACCTGGCTGGTCTGGCGCAAAGGGCCGAGCAGGCGCACGTTGTTTAATCGCCCTTTGGGGCCAACCAGGGTCACCGTCTGCTCTGCAGCATATTGTCCCGGCTGCAGCAGCGCTTTTTTCGGCTGGATGGGCTGCGCGGGAAAAAGCCTGGCATAGTCAGCCGCCGCTAAATGGATATGGCGACTGGAGATACCGATTGGAATGGGACGCTGGCGCATCTCATCCAGCACTTTGTTGACTGTCGAAGCCAGCTGTTGTTTATCCATTACGCGTCACCTCGTTTACCGGCGTGCAGGCACTGCGAGCGGGGATCGCCTTTTTGTCGTGGGCAGTGTGGGTCCAGGCACAGGTTGCAGGTCACCCGCTCCGTAGAGTGGGAGGGGGCGTCTGTGAGGGCCGTGTTCTCCTCCGTCACGGCGACGTCAGGCGCTGGTGAAGGCGCCTGGACGCGGGCCGGCAGCAGGCCTTCCCCGGGCCTGGCGATAACCTTCTGCGCTACCAGCCCCTGCTGCCGTTCGGCGAGTTCGGCCCCGGTCATCACCGCCGCCTGGACAGAGGCCACATCACCGGCGATCTTCACCACCATCCAGCCGGAACCGTTGGTCTTTTCCAGGGCGAGCAGCGTGATGGCGGCCGCTTTCGCCATAGCGTCGGCGCAGGTGATGGCCAGGGCCAGACCGCTGACCTCAAGTAATCCCAGTGATTGCTTCACGCGGTGCTCCTTTTTTGAGGGTCAGACAGATTTCGGCAGAATGGCCTCAACATCGCTATGCGGGCGCGGGATCACATGGCTGGACTTGACCTCGCCGACCACGCTGGCCGCCGCGCTGCCGGCGTCAACGGCGGCTTTGACCGCGCCGACGTCTCCGCGGACCATCACGGTAATCAGCCCGGAGCCAATTTTTTCGTAACCAATCAACTGCACGTTGGCGGATTTCACCATTGCATCAGCGGCTTCAATGGCGCCAACCAGGCCTTTCGTTTCAACCAGTCCTAGTGCGTTATTCATACTGCGTTCTCCTGTGGATTAAGCATGGCGATCCCGAAATGGGATCCCTTTGACGAGACGAGCCGCATTGTTGCCAGTGTTTCGCCGGGCCAGCCTGTTCTGGTGATACATCAGCGAAAACAGCGGAGTTGATGCGGGTAAATTTTTGTAGTGCACGATGAGCCGTTCCCGGTCGCAGGCGATGCCTACCTGCAGCGGCGAACGCTGCGCCGCCTGCCAGGCGTGATGAACAAGATCGCCGCCGGTCTGCGGCTGCAGAACAAAAGGAATGCCTTCCTCTTCAATGCCCAGCAGGACATCGCGCCACTGTTCGCTGCATTCGTCAGTGACGGCAATGACGATGGCGGGGGCGACTACGCTACTCTCCATGTGTGCCTCCTTTTTGCCAGGAAAGGAGTAATCCGCTGGCGACCGCATTGCGTGGGCCTTCACAGCCGCGGATGTTGCCGCGCCCGGCAACCAGCCGGTAGTGCGCCAGCGCGTCGGTGACCAGCTGGGGGATCTCGAAATCGAGGGACGAGCCGCCCACCAGCACCACGAACGGGATGTCGCGAATGTTGCCGGTAGGGCTCACCTGGCGTAACGCTCGCAGGGCGTTGGTGACAAAGACGCGTGATTTGGCGCTACGGCGAATGGCGCGCACTTTCTCCAGCGGCAGATCGCCGGGCAGGGGAACCAGTTCATCCGGTTTCACCACGCAGACGCGGGCAAATACCGCCGGTGGTAAGGCCGACGGAAAAAACTGGACGCTGCCGTCTTCATGACGCAGATGAAACAGGCTTTCGACTTTTGCCAGCGGATATTTTTTGATCTCTTCCGCCAGGTAGCGGTCCTCAAGCCCCAGCTCGCGGGCGATGATCATCGTGACCATATCGCCGGCGCCGGCCAGGTGAGTGGCGCTGATCTCTCCCTGCGCATTGATAATGGAGGCGTCGGTCGACCCGGCGCCCAGATCGAGGATCGCCAGCGGGCGCGTGGTGCCGGGAGTGGTGAGCGCCCCAAGAATGGCCGCCTCCGCTTCGGCGCCGCCCACCTGAACCGCAATCTGCAGTTTGTGCTCAATTTCACGGGCGATGAGGGCCATCTGCAGGCGATCCGACTTGACCATCGAGGCGATACCCACCGCCTGCTCCAGCGAGAACTCTCCCGCAAGACCGCCGGTCACGCTGACTGGCACCGCCGTATCAACGGCCAGCAGATCCTGAATGCGGATCTCCTGAGCTGGCTTATTGGTAAGCTCCGCCATGGTCTGGCGCACGTGCTCAAGCATGCCGCCGATATTGGTGCCCGCTTCTCCCGCGACGTTGTCCAGTTTGCCGCAGCCGTCAACCGCTTTCATGATGGCTTCCGCCCCGGCGGCCACATCAACCTGTACGCTGCGCCCCTGAGCGATGAGCAGCAGATTACCTGCCGGAATAGCGCGGGCCTTGACGTCGCCGGAGGGGGTTTTCACCACCACGGCCGAGCGGTTGCCAATCAGCGCCCGCGCCATTGGCACGATATTTTTGGTCTCCTCGGCGTTGAGATCGAAAACGGTCGCAATACCGTAGGGGTTGGAGAGCGTTTCGATGATCTTACCGGGTAAAGCGACCTCGACGGCCGCCAGCATGCCAAGTGGAATCCGGTCGATATGCTGAACTTCGTCGATCACCGGTAGCGGTTGCTGTAGCCGGTTATTGACCAGCACGCCGTCATCCTGCTGCAAAATAATGCCGGTTATCTGATAGCCCGCTGCCGTTGCCGCATTGACCATCGCGGCGACATCGGCAAAGTCAAAGGCCGAGGAGACCACCAGAATATAGGGAGTGCCCGCGGAGCAGGACAGCAGCGCCTCTGGTGTGATGGTGATGCCGACCCCCAGTCCGACGCCGCCGGGTGTCTTCGGGTTATGGCCGATCATGGTGGACTCGGTGATGATGGTTTCCGTGATGGTTTCCATCGCCACATCGCCAATGACCGGCGTGGCTTCGTTAATGCGAATAAGCGAAATATCGCTGAGCTGAATGCCGGCCGCTTTTGCCGCCTGCGTTAGCGCCTCCTGGATACCGAACACATTTCGTAATGTGCCTTTTATACCCGTGGTTTCAGCCAACGCGCTGTGGCGAATGTTCAGCACACCTGCGTCATCGACCGTCGCCAGGGCGACTTCTGTCGAGGAGTTGCCAATATCAATGCCAGCGATATAGCGCATGCTTACCCCCCTGTTAATCGTCGCCTTTGAGTTTCTTACGCTCGATGTACAGCCCGGCCGCTTCCCGAACAAAGGCGGCACAGAGTCGTGCCTGGTAGCGATGCTCGAGGTCATCAGCGATCGCCAGTAGCTCCGCCTGGGTGGAACGGTATGGGCGCAGGGCGTTGTAGATCTCAAGGATCCGGTCGTCGGGAACCGCGGTGAGCTCTGCGGCCCGCTCAAAGTTCATCGCCAGCCGATCGCGTCCGGCATCCTGGGCGATCGCCGCCTGCATACGCAGCGTTTCCGGAGTGATGCGCATGTCCTGCGCCGTAACGCGATCGCTTAATACGTTCTCCAGCGTCAGGTCATCGAGCGTTTTATTGGTAGCGGTTTTGACCCACTCCGGATGGCGGGTCGCTAACGGGTAGTCGCTAACTTTTGGCTGGCGAACGGTGTCGTTTGTCGGCGCGGCTGGCGCGGGCGTTATCCCGTCCTGTAGGCTGTTCATCCGGCTCAGCACGTCGCGTACCATGGATTCAATTGCGTCGGTATTCATCGGGATATCCTTTGTTAAAGCGCCACGCGCAGTTCCTGCGGGTTTTTGCCCGTCACCACGTATTTGGTCTCTTTAATGTGCAAAATGGCCGACTTCGCCTGGTATTTGGGACGAGCCATCTGATCGTTAAGCGTCGGCACCGGCTGCGGCGACTCGCGTTTGGCGTAGCGCGCGGCGTTTTTGCCAATCTGACGGTAGGTTTCCAGCGTCAGCAGCGGCGCCTGCGGGAAGAGTTCCAGATTGGAAAGCGGCGGCAGGCCGCGCTGGTGGATGACGGTGGTGCCTTTCGACTGAATACCGATCGAGATGCCGGAGCCGCTCAGGCGGTTGCCTTCCACTGCCACGAAGGCGACGTCAGAAGACTTAAAGCAGCGGATCACCCGGGCTTTGATGCCTTCTTCCTCAATGCCGGCGATCACTTCGCGCAGAATATTTTTATGCGGAATGCCGACGATATTGGCGGTTTGCGCCAGACCAAACGCTGGCCCGACGGCAATAATGACTTCATCCTGCTGCGTGCCGGGTTTGGCTTCGCCGATTTCCGTCAGGAAGCTGTCGCCGGACACAGGCGCAACGGCGACCGGCGCGGCAGAGGCGACAGAAGCCGCAGGCGCGCTAAAGGAGACCGGCTTATCTGCGCCTGATTTCATCTCCGACAGCACCTCTTCGATAATCTGGCGCAGCAGCGTTTCGTTAATTTCCATTTTTCACCCCTTAGCCAAGTTCATTGGGATCGAGCGCGCCCGGGATATTTTTAATCTCTTCCCAGCGCTCGCCTTGCAGGCGGTAGCCTGTTGCCGGACCGGCATAATCGTTCACGTCATTCACGGCCGAGAGCACCTGGCCCTCGCCAACAATGATGGCGGAGGTATGCAGGTAGTCGCCGGTGAGCTTGGCTTTCTGAATATTGAGCATGTCCTGGGCGACATCGGGGAAGCCGCCTTTCGCCAGGGCTTTCACCACCTCCAGGCCGTTGCGGTTCTTGTTGATGATCTCCTGAGCAAACTTGATGTCCTCGACGATATTGCGCTCAGGCATATCTTTTGAACCGTGGGCGTAGGTGGCGGCTTCTACTTCTTCATCCGTAATAGGCGGCAAACCCATGCCGGCAAATACCGCCTGCAGCGCGCGGGCGGCTTTGTTGCGAATGGCGATCACGTCCTCTTCACGCACCGGCCGCAGGCCGCCATCGACCTTCAGGTCGCGCTGGATCACGTTGTAGTCATCGAAGTCTTCGGCATCTTCGTTGGAACCGGCGAACATGTTGTCGTAGTTCGGCACCGCCGAGTAACCGGAGGAGATGAAGTCGGTGCCTGGCAGGAACTGCATCAGCAGACGCGCGGTACGCCGCATATCCGAGTGGGTAAAGGTTTGATCGTTGCTGGAGGCGCACTCCAGATCCAGCGCTGAGCAGATCAGGTTTTCCGCCAGTACGGCGCGGATCCCGGACGGCACGGCGGACGGTACGCCGATACAGCTGACGGAGCCATTCTGCAGGCCTTGCACCCCGGCGGCTTTGGTGATGTAGATGCAGCGCGCTTCGAGATAAAGCATCGATTTGCCTTCGGCATAGCCCATCTGTACTTCAGAACCAGAACCGGAGGTAAAGCGCATTTTCAGGCCGCGCGAGGCGTAGGAGGAGGCGAGGAAGCCTTTCGACCACGGGGTGTCATCGCCATCGGTAAACACCGGTTCCGTACCGTATACCGAAATGGTTTCGGCATAGCAGGTGTGGCCCAGCATACCCAGTTTCAGCTCGGTGGCTTCTTCCAGCGAACACTGGGTGAGGACGCCGGGACGGCCAACCTGTGAACCCACCAGCAGGGCGATGGCGTTGAACGGCGCGTAGCGCGCCACGGCGACGGTGGTCTCCTGCTCGTCAAAGCCGCGCCATGCGCCTTCAGCGGCGTCGGCGGCAATCTGTACCGGATTGTCTTTGATATTAGTGACATGCGCCTGCTGGGACGGCGTGCGGCGGGCGCGCATTTTTTGCATCGCCATCATCATCTCGACCACGTTCATATGCGACACCACTTCCACGATTTTCGCCGGGGTCATCGCGGTAGTGAGCGGCACGATGTCGCTGCGTTTAACGTTCGGGTCGCAGAGCATGTTGGCGAGCTTAACCGAATCCATGGCCATCACTTCTTCGGCCCGGGCGAGATTAATGCCGTAGCGCGCGATAAAGTGGTCAATCAGGTCGAACTGCTCAACCGGTTTACCGTCGAGTTCGGTCACCGCGCCGTTGACGATGCGGATAGAAGGTTTGGGATCGTTAGGACTTTCCATCGCGATAAAGCCCTCTTCAATCCACTCCTTAACGAAACCATCCTGATTCACAGGGCGTTTCGCCAGTGCTTCAAATCTTTTCGATCTCATGAATCAGCCTCGCGGGTATTAAATGTAGGAGGGGCGATCGTTTTTCGGTTCGGCGCCCAGCGTCGCCAGTACGGTTTTGCCGATTTCCCGGGCGGAGATCACCGCCTGGCGCACCGCGCCGGAGTCGCCGGAAATCACCAGAATGGCTTCGTTGCTGAAACTGGTGCCGTGGGCCGGTGAGCTGTAAGCCACCACCTCGACGTTGGCTGATTTCAGCGCGGTATCGGCCATCAGCACGCCAACGGACGCCGGGGCGCCGACGATAATGCCGCAGGCGCGGCCCAGTGGGGCGCCGAACGCTTTTTCCAGGGCATAACTGGCGCGCGCGGTATACTGCAGCTCAATATGACCCGCTTCGTTGCCGTAGACATCGCCGAAGGTACGGTCCAGCTCTTTCAGCGCGACCTCAATCCCGCGTTTGACGTCGGAAACATCATTCCCGCCCAGCACAATCAGCGAGCCATGGCCGGCGCCGCCTTTGGTGTCGCGGGGAAGCTCAATGCTGACCACTTCGGTGTTGGTGGCTTTGACCGCTTCATCGGCGGCCATGATGTGCGGCCCGGCGCCGGTGCGGGCGCCGAGGATGCCGATAGAGCGATAGCGTTTTTCGAGCTTCATCGCCTCCAGCAACGCGGCATCCACGTTGGCGATGACCAGCCCGAGGGTGTCGCCAATGGCGGTCCCGACAAATTCCGTTAAGCTGCAGCTTTTCTCTGCCATAGCCGTCTCTCCTGTGGGATGGGGGGTATCGGGAAGCGCCTGCTGCTCTGACGTCGCCACACGGGCTATGACTTGCGCCATGATCTGTTCAACCAGCTCATTGCTGCTCATTGGCTATTCCCCTTCGGTAAGATTTTTTCAACATCGGTATGGGGGCGGGGAATGACGTGTACGGCTTTCACTTCGCCCACGTGGCGGGCTGCGGCGGCACCGGCGTCGGTGGCGGCTTTAACTGCCCCCACGTCGCCACGCACGATGACGGTCACCAGGCCTGAACCGATCCTTTCATAGCCAACTAATAAAACGTTGGCCGACTTAACCATTGCGTCAGCGGCCTCTATGGCTGCGGTTAAGCCTTTGGTTTCTACCATTCCTAATGCTTCTTGTTGCATAAAGACCTCGCAGGATATGTGCCAGTGAGGGAACTATATGGCGGAGCGGCGAAAAAGAATGGCTGAGTTGATGGTGGAGAGCGAAAAAATAGTGGTTTTTATATAATATAAAATGGATTTATTTTATTTTATATCGTTGTTTTTATTTGATTTTATTGTTTGTGTAAATGTGATTATATTGCAATTCACGCTCCGTATTTACATTTTAAGAGGTGATTTTTTAAATTGTTTTTGCTATGCGATATTTTGCGTGATGTGATATTTGTTGGAAAATAAGCACTGCGCTTTCGCAATTTTTTATCATTTAGTTGGAAATTAAAATACCCCCCTGAACGCCCGCCATTGCTGCAGGGATTCGCGAACAAATAGCAATAAATTATTCTTCTTCGGCGACTTTACGCCGCCCGATTTCCGCAGGATGCCAACACTTTGCCGCTGCCGGTTTCTATAGTGGGCCTCGCCGTACCCAACGAGCCAGCGGATGGTTGGCTGGCCTGGACACGAACTTCGTCACGAGGTGTCACAATGAATGGTTCTTTACGCGCGCAATGTATCGCCGAGTTTTTAGGCACCGGGCTGTTTCTGTTTTTTGGTATCTGCTGCCTGAGCGCCCTGAAACTGACCGGCGCCAGCCTGGGGCTGTGGGAGATCTGTATTATCTGGGGACTGGGTATTTCTCTGGCGGTGTACCTGACGGCCGGCATTTCGGGGGGACATCTGAACCCCGCGGTCACCGTCGCCCTGTGGCTGTTTGCCTGCTTCCCGGGCAGAAAAGTGGTGCCCTATATCGTGGCTCAGGTCGCCGGCGCGTTTGGCGGCGCCGTGCTGGCCTGGATACTTTACAGCACCCTGTTTACGCAATTTGAAACGGTGCATCATATGGTGCGCGGCAGCCTGGAAAGCCTGCAGCTGGCCAGTATATTCAGCACCTACCCGGCGCCTGAGCTCAGCATCTGGCATGCGGCGCTGGTGGAGGTGGTGATCACCTCGATGCTGATGGGGATGATCATGGCGCTCACCGATGATGGCAACGGCGTACCCAAGGGCCCACTGGCGCCGCTGTTGATTGGCATTCTGGTGGCGGTGATCGGCGCCTCGACCGGGCCGCTTACCGGCTTCGCGATGAATCCGGCACGCGATTTTGGCCCGAAATTGTTCACCTGGTTCGCCGGGTGGGGCAATATCGCCATGACCGGGGGAAGAGATATTCCCTATTTTATCGTGCCCATTATCGCACCGTTGTTAGGGGCCTGCCTCGGCGCCGCAATTTATCGTTTTCTTATCGCCAATAATCTGCCCTGTCATACCTGCGTGGAGGAAGAAAATACGCGTTAGCGTCATAAGGGGAATGTATCTGTGAAATAGCCAGGCTAATTTCATGAACCGATATCACGAACCGCTCAAAAAGTCTCCCCGGGTTGGGAGACTTTTGTTATTGTCAATGCACTTTTTTATCGTCGATGGGATCTGATGCTAAAAAAGGTAAATATGAAAAATATGTTTTATTTATAACAAAAAATTAACTGAGGGGTTTTATCATGATTTCTGCGAGTACCTTGAACTCAGAACTCATCAATAAAATCGCACAGGATTTTGCGCAAGCCACCAGTCTGGCGGTTGTGGTCGTCAATATTCACGGTGATGAGATTTCTGAATTGTTTAATTTCACGCCGTTTTGCCAGCTGATGCGTCAGCACCCGGAGCACAGCGGACGCTGTCGCATGAGCGACCGCTGCGGCGGGCTGGAAGCCTCGAAAAAAGACCAGCTGTGTATCTACCGCTGTCATGCGGGGTTAACCGATTTTTCCATCCCGCTGGTGATCGCCGGCCACCTGGTCGGTTTCGTGCTGTGCGGGCAGGTGCGTCTGAGCAATGATGTTGAACTGGTTGATATCTTGAACGTCGATGACCGCTGGCAGGACGATCCGGCGCTGGTCCAGGCGTTTTGCGATGTGCCGGAGATGGACTATTCGCGGGTTATCGCTTCGGCGGATCTGCTGAAGCTGATCGTCGAGAATTGCCTGAAAAAACAGCTCAACTTTGTGGTTATCAAAGATAACCCGTCGCAGAACGATCCGGCGCAGGCCAGCCGGGCGCCCTCGCCGCACGATGGCAAAATGAAGAAGGCGCTGCGCTATATCGACGCGCATCTCTCAGATGAGCTGCGTCTGGAGGATGTGGCGGCGCATGTCTATCTCAGCCCGTACTACTTCAGCAAACTGTTTAAAAAGTATCAGGGGATCGGTTTTAACGCCTGGGTCAATCAGCAGCGGATGGCGAGCGCAAAAGAGCTGCTATGCCACAGCGACTGGAGCATCGCCAGCATCGCGCGGAATTTAGGTTTTTCGCAAACCAGCTATTTTTGCAAAGTGTTTCGCCAGACCTATCAGGTAACGCCGCAGGCATTTCGTCAGCAAATTAATGCCGGATCACAAACTGAGTCTTTTTAAATGACAATATTTTGCTATTGCCGATTTTTGATATCCCCGAGTATCTTCATCAATATAAAATGAAAAAAACGACAGTAGAGCAATAAATTGTCATAGCGCAACAAAATAGTGATATTCGAGGGATAAACTACACCAGTTTTTATTTTTGTGATGAGATAGAGTGTCCGTTAATACGAGACAGCTGATTATCACAACACCGCTTTCCTTCACTGACGTCATTGTGACGAGTGATGAAACGGTAAAAGAAAACATAAAGTAATACCCGTCGATGCAGGGCGCATCGGCGAAACAAACCGACAGGTTCGACACCAGTTTGGTGTCAGGGAAGGGGGTGTAAATCCCCCGCAGCCCCCGCTGCTGTGATGCTGACGACCCTGCAAAAACCACTGATCGAAAGATTGGGAAGGGCGGGCGAGAACGAGGCTAAGCCAGAAGACCTGCCTGCCGGTAACTGACCAACAACTTCGGTGGGAAGTGGGTGGCTTAGCGGTTCGTGGTCGCAGGACCAGGCATGCGCGTAGCTATACCCTGACCGCCAGAACAGGACAGGGTATGGCAACCAGGCGTGCGTTCATTCTTGCGGGTACCGGCAGCGGTTGTGGCAAAACCACCGTTACGCTCGGCCTGCTCAGCTTGCTCCAACAGCGCGGTATGCGGGTGCAACCCTGTAAAGTCGGGCCTGACTACCTGGATACCGCCTGGCACACCGCCATCAGCGGCATCGCTTCCCGCAATCTCGACAGCTTTATGCTTCCCGCCCCGATACTCAACGCGCTGTTTACCGAACAGCTACAGCAGGCCGACATCGCGGTTATCGAAGGGGTGATGGGCCTGTATGACGGCTACGGCACCGACCCTAACTACTGCAGCAGCGCGGCAATGGCTAAGCAGCTTGGCTGCCCGGTGATTTTGCTGGTGGATGGCAAAGCGGTGTCGACCTCCATCGCCGCCACGGTGATGGGTTTTCAACATTTTGATCCGGCTCTCGACATCGCTGGCGTTATCGTCAATCGGGTCAACAGCGACGCGCACTTCCAGCTGCTGAAAAGCGCCATTGAGCGCTACTGTCGGGTGCCAGTGCTCGGCTATGTGCCGCGCGTGGAAGGCGTAGCGCTGCCCGAACGACATCTGGGGCTGGTGACCGCCCGCGAGTCGGTGGTCAATCAGCAGGCATGGCGGGATTTTGCCAGCCTGCTGGGGCGCACCCTCGATATAGACCGGCTGCTGGCCCTCAGCGAACTGGCCGCCATGCCGATCGGCGAGTGGGGAGAACAGCTTGCCGCCGATGCCGGCGAAGGACTGACGCTGGCCCTCGCCGACGATGAGGCCTTCAATTTTTATTACCCCGATAACCTGGCGCTGCTGGCGCGCTGCGGCGTGAAGATGGTGCGCTTTAGTCCACTGCGCGATCGCCAACTGCCGGCCTGCCAGATGATCTGGCTCGGCGGCGGCTATCCGGAGCTGCATGCGGCCGGGCTATCCGCTAACCACGAGATGCTGACACAGCTTCGCGCGGCGCACCGGCGCGGGGTGGCGATCTACGCCGAGTGCGGCGGCCTGATGTATCTGGGCACGACCCTGGAAGTCACCAGCGGCGAGCGCTACACGATGGCGGATATTATTCCCGGACACAGCCGAATGGGGACGCGTCTGACCCGGTTCGGCTACTGCGAAGCGCAGGCGCAGCAGCAGACGCTGCTGGCAGCCCCTGGCGAGTGGCTGCGCGGCCATGAATTTCATTACTCCGATTTTTCTCCCGCCACTCCCGCCGTACTGGCCTGCCGTAAACAGCGAGACGGTAAGACGCTCCAGCAGTGGCAGGGAGGATGGCAGTCCGGCAGCGCCTTTGCCAGCTATCTCCATGTCCATTTTGCCCAGCGTCCCACCATGCTTAACCACTGGTTGCGGGCAGCAAGGAGGGCGCTATGACCCTTCTCGCCTGGTGTGTAGCCTGGATACTTGATGTCGTCATTGGCGATCCGCCGCACTGGCCGCATCCGGTGCGCTGGATAGGTCGCCTGATCGCCGTCAGCCAGCGTGTAGTGCGACGCGTCTGCCATAGCGACCGGGCGCTGCGCATCGGCGGCGGGGTGATGTGGTTGGTGGTTATCGGTCTGACATGGGGCGTGGCCTGGGGCGTACTGGCGCTGGCGCACGGGATCCACCCCTGGCTTGGATGGCTGGTGGAAGTGTGGATGATCTTCACCGCGCTGGCGGGACGCTGTCTGGCACAGTCGGCGATGGCGGTGGCCCGGCCGCTGCAGGCCGGAGATCTCGCCGAAAGCCGGCATAAGCTCTCCTGGATTGTCGGGCGCGATACCTCTCAGCTCCAGCCAGCGCAGATCAACCGTGCGGTGGTGGAGACCGTGGCGGAGAACACGGTGGATGGCATTATCGCGCCGCTCTTTTTCCTGCTCCTCGGCGGCGCGCCGCTGGCCATGGCCTATAAAGCGGTCAACACCCTCGATTCCATGGTCGGCTATAAACACGAAAAATACCGGGCGATCGGCATGGTCAGCGCTCGTCTTGATGATGTAGCCAACTTCCTTCCCGCCCGGCTGAGCTGGCTGCTGCTCAGCCTTGCCGCGGTGCTATGCCGGGAAGATGGCGCCCGGGCGCTGCGTACGGGCTGGCGCGATCGCTATCAGCACAGCAGTCCTAACTGCGCCTGGCCGGAAGCGACCGTCGCCGGCGCGCTGGGGATCCGCCTTGGCGGCCCGAACGATTACTTCGGCCAGCGCGTTGAAAAGCCCTGGATAGGCGACGCCGTCCGCGACATCGCGGTGGACGATATTTCCCGAACCATTCGATTAATGTGGGTGGCGTCAAGCCTGGCGCTGGCGCTGTTTATCGGCGTGCGCTACTGGCTGGTCGGCGCGGCCTGAGGAGAACCTGATGCAGTACATCCAACAACCGCAGGCGATCGAGGCGAAAAGCTTCGACATCATCAGCGAGATCATCGCCGAAACGCGACCGGACTACCGTTTCGCCAGCCCGCTGCACGAGGCGATTATCAAGCGGGTGATCCACACCACCGCTGACTTCGACTGGCTGGATATTCTGTGGTTTTCTCCGGATGCCCTGATCGCGCTGAGTGAGGCCTTGAGCCGGCCCTGCACGCTGTATACCGATACCACCATGGCGCTGTCCGGGATCAACAAAACCCTGCTGGCCCGCTTTGGCGGCGAATGCCGCTGCTATATCAGCGACCCGCGGGTGGTGCGCGAGGCGCAAAGCCGGGGGATGACCCGCTCGATGGCGGCGGTGGATATTGCGGTGCAGGAGCCCGGGGAGAAAGTGTTCGTCTTCGGCAATGCGCCAACCGCGCTGTTTCGCCTGCTGGAACATCGCGAGACCGCCATCGGCGGCGTGGTGGGGGTGCCGGTCGGGTTCGTCGGCGCGGCGGAGTCGAAAGCGGCGCTCAGCGAGAGCGGCCTGCCGGCCATCGCCGCGCTCGGCCGCAAAGGGGGAAGCAACGTGGCGGCAGCGATTGTGAACGCTCTGCTTTACCACCTGCGGGAGGCGCAATGAGCGATCAGACCTTTGACGCCCCGGTGTGGCATCACGGCAAAGCGCTGCGCAAGGGCTACACCACCGGCTCCTGCGCCACAGCGGCGGCAAAAGTGGCGGCGCTGATGGTGATGCGCCAGCATCTGATTCATCAGGTCTCGATCGTCACCCCCTCCGGCGTCACCCTGTGCCTGAACGTTGAGTCCCCGCACGTCGAAGGGCAGCAGGCGGTCGCCGCGATCCGTAAAGACGGCGGCGATGATGTCGACGCCACCCACGGCATGCTGATTTTTGCCCGGGTGATCCTCAATGACAGCGGAGAGATTAGCCTGCAGGGCGGGGAGGGCATCGGCACGGTGACCCGCAAAGGGATCGGCCTGCCGACAGGCAGCCCGGCGATAAACCGCACTCCGCGGCACACCATCGAGACCGCCGTGCGCGAAGCGATAGGACCTACCCGCGGCGCGCAGGTGGAGATTTTTGCTCCGGAAGGCGTACTTCGCGCGCAAAAAACCTATAACGCCCGGCTGGGGATCCTCGGCGGGATCTCGATTATCGGCACCACGGGGATCGTTACCCCGATGTCGGAAGAGAGCTGGAAGCGCTCGCTCTCCCTCGAGCTGGAGATAAAACGCGCCGCCGGGCTGGAGCGCGTGGTGCTGGTGCCGGGCAACCACGGTGAGCGCTTTGTCCGCGAGCAGATGGGCATCGACCCGCAGATGGTGGTCACCATGAGCAACTTCGTCGGCTACATGATTGAAGAGGCGGTTCGGCTCGGTTTCCGCCAGATTGTGCTCATTGGCCATCCCGGCAAACTGATCAAAATCGCCGCCGGGATCTTTCATACCCACAGCCATATCGCCGATGCGCGGATGGAAACTCTCGTCGCTCATCTGGCGCTGCTTGGCGCGCCGCTGCCGCTGCTGACGCTGGTCAGCGAGTGCGACACTACCGAAGCGGCAATGGAGCATATCGACGCCTGGGGATACCAGCGCCTCTATAACCATCTGGCTGAGCGAATCTGCCAGCGTGTTCTTGAGATGCTGCGCTTCACTCAGCAACCGCCCACCTGCGACGCGGTTCTGTTTTCTTTTGATAACCAGGTACTGGGCAGCAGCCGTCCGCTGGAGGCGATTGCCCGGGAGCTGACATGTTGACGGTCGTGGGAATGGGCCCGGCGGGGCTGCAGTGGCTGATCCCGGCCGCGCGCGAGGCAATCGCCGCCGCCGAGGCGCTGGTGGGCGGCAGCCGCCATCTCCAGCAGTTTCCCGACTTCGCCGGCGAGCGCTTCGCGCTGGGGGCCGATATGCCGGCGCTGCTGGCGTGGATTGAGGCCCGTACCGGGCGCCGCGTCGTGGTGCTGGCCTCTGGCGACCCGCTGTTCTATGGCATTGGCACCCGGCTGATTGCCCATTTTGGCCGGGAACGAGTGCAGGTGATCCCCGGCATCAGCGCGGTGCAGTACCTCTGCGCCCGGGCGGGCATCGACATGAACGATATGTGGCTGACCAGCAGCCATGGCCGGGCGGTGAGCTTCGATGCTCTGGCCGCCCACCGGAAAGTCGCCATGGTGACCGACGGCCGCTGCGGACCGCGGGAGATAGCCGCCCAGCTGATGGCCCGCGGCAAAGGCCATCGCTGGATGGTGATAGGCGAGAACCTGGCGATGGAAAACGAGCGGATCCACTGGCTGCCGGTCAGCGCCGTGGAGGACGAATATGAGATGAATGCGGTGGTGATCCTCGATGAAAGATGAGCTGTTTTTGCGCGGCGCCCAGGTGCCGATGACCAAAGAGGCCGTGCGCGCGCTGGCGCTGGCGAAGCTGGAGCTGCACCGGGCGCGCCATCTGATTGATATCGGCGCGGGCACCGGCAGCGTCAGCATTGAGGCTGCTCTACAGAACCCGGCGCTGCGGGTGACGGCGATTGAGCGTCAGGCCGACGCGCTGCGCCTGCTGGCGGAGAACCGGCAGCGCTTTGGCTGCGACAACATCGCTATCGTGGCGGGCGTTGCGCCGCTGGCGGTCGCCGACAAAGCCGACGCGATCTTTATGGGGGGCAGCGGCGGCCACCTGACGGCGCTGATCGACTGGTCGCTGGCGCAGCTGCATCCTGGCGGCCGGCTGGTGATGACTTTTATTTTGCAGGAAAACCTTCATAGCGCCCTGGCGCACCTGCGGCAGAGCGGCATCCACGAGGTGGACTGCCAGCAGCTGGCGGTCTCCACCCTGGCTACCCTGGGCAGCGGCCACTACTTCAAACCCCATAATCCCGTTTTTGTCATCGCCTGTCAGAAGGAAGAAAACCATGGCTGAGACTTTTGATCCCCATTGCGTGTGGTTCGTCGGCGCCGGTCCGGGCGATCGCGAACTGATTACTCTCAAAGGCTACCGTCTGCTACAGCAGGCGCAGGTAGTGATCTACGCCGGGTCGCTGATCAACACCGAGCTACTGGCCTACTGTCCGCCACAGGCGGAGTGCCACGACAGCGCCGCGCTGCATCTGGAGCAGATCCTCGACCTGATGGAGGCGGGGGTGAAGGCGGGAAAAACGGTGGTGCGTCTGCAGACGGGCGACGTCTCGCTATATGGCTCGGTGCGCGAGCAGGGCGAAGAGCTGACCCGCCGCGGGATCCGCTGGCAGGTGGTGCCGGGCGTCAGCGCTTTCCTCGGCGCGGCGGCGGAGCTGGGGGTGGAGTACACGGTACCCGAAGTCTCGCAGAGTCTGATTATTACCCGTCTGGAAGGGCGCACACCGGTTCCCGCGCGCGAACAGCTGGAAGCCTTTGCCAGCCATCAAACCTCGATGGCGATTTACCTGTCGGTGCAACGTATTCACCGGGTGGCGGAGCGGCTGGTGGAGGGCGGCTACCCCGCGACCACCCCGGTCGCGGTGATCTACAAGGCCACCTGGCCGGAAAGCCAGACCGTCCGCGGTACCCTCGCGGACATCGGCGACAAAGTACGCGACGCCGGGATCCGCAAAACGGCGCTGATCCTGGTCGGCCCCTTCCTCGGCGATGAGTATCACTACTCAAAACTGTACGCAGCGGATTTTAGCCATGAATACCGTAAAGCCTGAATCCATTGCCCTGTTTTGCCTGACGCCCGGCGGCGTGCGGCTGGCAAAACGGCTGGCGGCCATGCTGCCGCTTACCTGTTACACCAGCGAAGCGCTGCAGGAAGAGGGGTTTATCCCCTTCAACGGCGGCTTTGCCAGCGCTGCCCGCGAGGCGTTCAGCAGCTTCTCGGCGCTGATTTTTATCGGCGCCACCGGGATTGCCGTGCGGGTGCTGGCCCCGCTGGTGAATGACAAGCTCAGCGACCCGGCGGTGGTGGTGATTGATGAGCGCGCCCGGCACGTCATCAGCTTGCTCTCCGGCCATGCCGGGGGGGCCAATGCGCTGACCCGCTATCTCGCCGGGATGCTCGACGCCGACCCGGTGATCACCACCGCCACCGACGTCAACGAGCTGGCCGCCCTCGACACGCTGGCCTTCCAGCTGAACGCCCGGATGACCGATTTTCGCGCGGCGGTGAAAACCGTTAACCAGATGCTGGTGAGCGGTAAGCGGGTGGGGCTGTGGTGCGACGGCGAATTTACCGGGGCGCTAAGCCGCTGCGACCGGCGCGGGTTTATCCCGGTAAGCGACCTGGCGCGCTTGCCGGCGCTCGACGCCCTGATCTGCGTCACCCTGCGCCGGTCGCTGCCGCCGCTGCCGGTGCCTCACTGGAAGCTGGTGCCCCAGCGGGTGGTGGCGGGGATCGGCTGTCGGCGCGACACCCCCTGCGCGCTGCTCAGTACGTTGCTGGATCGCCAGCTTGCCGCTCAGCGTCTTGACCCGCTGGCGCTGAAAGCGATCGGCAGCGTGAGCCTGAAGGCAAACGAGCCGGGGTTGCGCCAGCTGGCTCACCGCTGCCGGGTGCCGTTCGAAACCTTTAGCGCCGAGGCGCTGCGCGAGCACGAGCACCGCTTTCCGGCCTCGTCTTTTGTCCGGGAGACGGTCGGCGTCGGCAGCGTCTCCGGCCCGGTGGCCTGGCTGCTGAGTCAGGGAAACCTGTCAGGCGAAACCCTGCGTGAGCAGGGCGTGACCATTACTTTGGGAGTAACACACTGATGTTAAGCGTAATCGGAATTGGCCCTGGCTCGCAGGCGATGATGACCATGGAAGCCGTGGAGGCCCTGCAGGCGGCAGAGATCGTGGTGGGCTACAAGACCTACACCCACCTGGTGAAAGCCTTTACCGGCGACAAGCAGGTGATCAAAACCGGCATGTGCAAAGAGATTGAGCGCTGCCAGGCGGCCATCGAGCTGGCGCAGGCCGGGCACAACGTTGCGCTGATCAGCAGCGGCGACGCCGGCATCTACGGCATGGCGGGGCTGGTGCTGGAGCTGGTTAATAAGCAGCAGCTGGACATTGAGGTCCGCCTGATCCCAGGGATGACGGCCAGTATCGCCGCCGCCTCGCTGCTCGGCGCGCCGCTGATGCATGATTTCTGCCATATCAGCCTTAGCGATCTGCTGACGCCCTGGCCGGTGATTGAAAAACGCATAGTCGCCGCCGGGGAAGCGGACTTCGTTATCTGTTTCTACAACCCTCGCAGCCGCGGCCGCGAAGGACATCTGGCGCGCGCCTTTGCGCTGCTGGCGGCCAGTAAAAGCGCAGATACGCCGGTCGGCGTAGTCAAATCCGCCGGACGCAAAAAGCAGGAGAAATGGCTGACCACCCTCGGGGAGATGGATTTTGCCCCAGTGGATATGACCAGTCTGGTGATCGTTGGCAACAAAGCGACTTACATCGACAACGGCCTGATGATCACCCCGCGAGGCTACGCGCTGTGAATCACGGCGACGTGCTGGTTATCGGGGGCACCAGCGATGCGCGGGCGATCTGCCAGCAGCTGGACGCCGCCGACGTGCGCTACACCCTGTCGGTGGCGACCCCTACCGGCGAGCGGCTGGCCGGCGATATCCGCGGGCAGATACGCTGCGGGCGTATGGAGTGGCAGCAGATGGCGGAGTGGCTCAGAGCGCAGCGCACCCGCTGGGTGATCGATGCCTCTCACCCCTACGCCGAGGTGGTCAGCCAGAATATTGTGCGCGCCTGCGCTAGCGTCGGGGTTCTGCTCAGCCGCTATCAAAGGCCGGAGCAGCTGAGCGATCTGCGCCATCCGTTACTTCACGTGGTCGGCGATCTGAACGAGGCCTGCGCGGTGGCTCGTCGCCTCGGCGAGCGGATCCTGCTGACCACCGGCAGCAAAGATCTGGCGGCCTGGCGGGCGGGACTGGCGGAGAAAACGCTGCTCGCCCGGGTGCTGCCGGTGCCGGAGGTGGTTCAGCACTGTAGCGATCTGGGGTTTGGCGTCGGGGAGATCTTCGCCCTCTGCGGGCCGTTCAGCGCCGAATTTAACGCCGCCTTTTATCGCCAGTGCCGGGCCGATGTTGTGGTGACGAAAGCCTCGGGGGCGGAAGGAGGCTATCAGGAAAAAGTACAACCCTGTCTTGATGCGGGGATCCCCTGCATCGTCATTACCCGTCCGGCGCCGCTGGTGACGGGCGATGAACTACTGCAAAGCCAGGCCGATTTCACTGCGCGGCTGACGCGCTGGCTGTCGGCGACTTGAGGAAGAGGATATGAAAAAAGCACTTCTGGTGGTGAGCTTTGGCACCAGCTATCACGACACCCGCGAAAAGAACATCGCCGCCTGCGAGCGCGATCTGGCCGCCAGCTGCCCGGACCGCACGCTGTTCCGCGCCTTCACCTCGGGGATGATTATTCGCAAACTGCAGCAGCGCGATGGTATTCATATCGATACTCCGCTGCAGGCTCTGCAAAAGCTGGCCGAGCAGGGATACCAGGATGTGGCTATCCAGTCCCTGCACATTATCAACGGCGACGAGTACGAGAAGATCGTTCGCGAAGTGCAGAGTATGCGCCCGCGCTTTCAGCGTCTGACGCTGGGCGCGCCGCTGTTGAGCGGTCATGGCGATTATGTGCAGCTGATGCAGGCCCTGCGCCAGCAGATGCCGCCGCTGGCGGCGACGGAGCGAGTGGTGTTTATGGGGCACGGCGCCAGCCACCACGCCTTCGCGGCCTACGCCTGTCTGGATCATATGATGGCGGTGCAGGGTTTTCCGGCGCGGGTGGGGGCGGTGGAAAGCTATCCCGAAGTGGACATCGTCATTAACGAACTCTCCCGCCAGGGCGTGACCGGCGTGCATCTGATGCCGCTGATGCTGGTGGCCGGCGATCATGCCATTAATGATATGGCCTCCGACGAAGACGATTCGTGGAAAACCCGCTTCAATGCCGCCGGTATCCCCGCCACGCCGTGGCTTAACGGATTAGGGGAGAATCCGGCGGTGCGGGCGATGTTTGTCGCCCATCTGCAGCAGGCGCTGAACGACACGATGGAGAAAGCAGCATGAGCGGCAAACTATACGCCCTGAGCAGCGGGCCGGGGGCGGCCGATCTGATCACCGTGCGTGCGGCGCGGATCCTCGGCCAGCTGGATGTGCTGTATGCGCCAGCCGGCCGCAAAGGCGGCGACAGCCTGGCGCTCTCCATCGTACGCGAGTACCTGGGCGCACACACGGAGGTCCGCTGCTGCCATTTTCCGATGAGCGCCGACAGCGCGGAAAAAGAGGCGGTGTGGAACGACGTTGCCGCGGCGCTGGCCCAGGAGGTGGCGGCGGACAGGCAGGTCGGGTTTATCACCCTCGGCGACGCCATGTTGTTCAGCACCTGGGTCTTTCTGCTGCAGCGGATTGGCTGCCCGGACTGGCTGGAGATTGTCCCTGGCGTTACCTCCTTCGCCGCCATTGCCGCGCGGGCGAAAACCCCGCTGGCCATGGAGCAGCAGTCGCTGGCGGTGATCTCCTGCACCGCGCCGGAAGCGGACATTGCCGCGGCGCTGCGCCAGCATGACAGTCTGGTACTGATGAAAGTCTACGGCCGCTTCGCCCGCATTAAGGCGCTGCTGGCGCAGGCGGGGCTGCTGGATGCGGCGCTGATGATGTCAGAGGCCACCCTGCCGGGCGAGCAGTGCTGGCGCCGTCTGCGCGAGGTCAGCGATGACCAGCCGCTGCCCTATTTCTCGACCATTCTGGTTAACAAACAGTGGGAGGAGGCGTAATGAATCAGGTGAAATCGCTGAAGCAGCTTTCGTATGGGGGGCTGGCGGCCGCTGTTCTGCTGATCATCGTCCCGCAGGAGGCGTTCGCCATGCATATCATGGAGGGCTTTTTGCCGCCGATGTGGGCGCTGGCGTGGTGGCTGCTGTTTTTACCCTGCCTGTGGTACGGCCTGGTGCGCCTGCGGCGTATCGTCCAGGAAGAGAGCAATCAGAAGGTGCTGCTGGCCCTCTGCGGGGCGTTTATTTTTGTTCTTTCGGCGCTGAAGATCCCGTCGGTGACCGGCAGCTGCTCGCATCCGACCGGCGTCGGTCTGGCGGTGATCCTCTTCGGGCCGGGCGTGGTGGCGGTGCTGGGGGCGATCGTTCTGCTGTTCCAGGCGCTGCTGCTGGCGCATGGCGGCCTGACCACCCTTGGCGCCAACGGGATGTCGATGGCGGTGATCGGCCCGATGGTCGGCTATCTGGTGTGGAAGCTGGCCTGTCGGGCGGGGATCCGTCGCGATGTCGGGGTCTTTCTCTGCGCCATGCTGGCGGATCTGATGACCTACTTTGTCACCTCCGTCCAGCTCGGGGTGGCCTTTCCCGATCCGGCAACCGGGGCAGGCGGATCGATCGCCAAGTTTATGGGCATCTTCTGCCTGACGCAGATCCCGATCGCCATCGCGGAAGGCTTGCTCACCGTGATGATCTACGATCAGCTAACCAAACGGCGACTGATCGCCGCGGAGGGACATTAATATGAAAAAGACCCTGATCCTGTTGGCGATGGTGGCCGCCCTGATGATCCTGCCATTTTTTATTAACCACGGCGGCGAGTTTGGCGGCTCGGACGGCGAAGCGGAGAGCCAGATCCAGGTGGTGGCGCCGGATTATCAACCCTGGTTCCAGCCGCTATATGAACCGGCGAGCGGCGAGATTGAGAGCCTGCTGTTTACCCTGCAGGGCTCGCTGGGCGCGGCGGTGATTTTTTACATTCTCGGATATGCGAGGGGCAGACAGCGCCGTGATGACCGGGTTTGACCGACTCAGCTACCAGAGCCGCTGGTTGCAGGTGGCGCCAGAGCGTAAGTTTCTGCTCTGGCTACTGCTGATGGCGCTGGCCTTTACGCTGCCGGCGTGGGGCCAGGCGCTGACGCTGGCGCTGACCGCCGCGCTGACCTGCTGGCTGCTGCGGGTCTCATTCTGGCGCTGGTGCCGCTGGATGGCGCTACCCTTTGGCTTTTTGCTGGTCGGCGTGCTGACCATTGTGTTCAGCGTCAGCCGCGACCCGCAGATGCTGTTAGCCAGCATCCGACTGGGCGCTTTCTCGATAGGGATTTCCGCCCCGGGGCTGGCCGTGGCCGGGGAGACCTTCTGGCGCAGCCTGGCGGCGATGGCGGCCATGCTCTGGCTGGTGCTTAATCTGCCTTTCCCCCAGTTGATTATCTTGCTCAAGCGCGGTCGCGTACCGCGACTGTTGACGGAGCAGATCCTGCTGACCTGGCGCTTCATTTTTATTCTGTTAGACGAGGCGATGGCGATTCACCGCGCGCAAACTTTGCGTTTTGGCTATGGTAGCGTGCCGCAGGGCTATCGCTCGCTGGCGATGCTGGTGGGACTGCTGTTCACCCGCGTCCTCCTGCGCTATCAGCAGATGAGCACGGCGCTGGATATCAAATTGTACCAGGGTGATTTTCACCTCTAAGGATAAGTATGCTTGCCACAACCGATCTCTGGTTTCGCTATCAGGATGAGCCGGTACTTAAAGGGCTGACGCTGGATTTTTCCCGCCATGCGGTGACCGGCCTGGTGGGGGCCAACGGCTGCGGAAAGTCGACGCTGTTTATGAACCTGAGCGGCCTGCTGCGCCCGCAGCAGGGGGCGGTGCTGTGGCAGGGAGAGGCGCTGAATTACAGCAAGCGCGGTCTGCTGGCGCTGCGCCAGCAGGTGGCGACGGTATTTCAGGATCCGGACCAGCAAATATTCTATACCGATATCGACAGCGATATCGCTTTTAGTCTGCGTAACCTCGGGGTGGCGGAAGAGGAGATCGCCCGCCGGGTGGATGAGGCGTTGACCCTCGTCGATGCCCAGGGGTTTCGCCAGCAGCCGATCCAGTGCCTCAGCCATGGGCAGAAAAAACGGGTGGCAATCGCCGGGGCGCTGGTGCTGCAGGCGCGCTACCTGCTGCTTGACGAGCCCACCGCGGGCCTCGATCCACGCGGGCGGGCGCAGATGATCGCCATCATCCGCCGCATTGTCGGGCAGGGGCGGCGCGTGGTGATCTCCAGCCACGATATCGATCTGATCTATGAGGTGAGCGACGCCGTTTACGTGCTGCGTCACGGCGAAGTACTGGCCGCGGGGGATCCCGGCGAGGTATTTGCCTGCGCGGAGACGATGGACAGGGCGGGATTGACGCAGCCGTGGCTGGTGAAACTTCATAGCGAACTGGGGCTGCCGCTGTGTAAAACCGAGGCGGAGTTTTTTCAGCGGATGCACAACAACGCGATAGGCGCGATAAAGGAGGCGTCATGACGCTGGCAGTGATGTTGCAGGGCACGGCTTCCGACGTGGGGAAAAGCGTGCTGGTGGCGGGACTGTGCCGCATTTTTCATCAGGATGGGCTGCGTACCGCGCCGTTTAAATCACAGAATATGGCGCTGAACTCCGGCATTACGCCGGATGGCAAAGAGATGGGCCGGGCGCAGATTTTCCAGGCCGAAGCGGCCGGGATTGCGCCAGATGTCCGCATGAATCCGATTTTGCTCAAGCCCACCAGCGACCGTCAGGCGCAGGTGGTGCTGATGGGGCAGGTGGCGACCAGCATGGATGCGATGAGCTATCACCAGTACAAGCCGCGCCTGCGCGAGCAGATCCTCGCGGTCTACCAGAGCCTGGCCGGAGAGTATGAGGCGCTGGTGCTGGAAGGCGCCGGCAGTCCGGCGGAGATTAACCTGCGCGACCGCGATATCGTCAATATGGGCATGGCCGAGATGGCGCAATGCCCGGTGATCCTGGTGGCCGATATCGACCGCGGCGGGGTGTTTGCCGCGATTTACGGCACGCTGGCGCTGCTGCAGCCTCAGGAGCGGGCGCGGGTGAAAGGGGTGATCATCAATAAATTCCGCGGCGATGTGGCGCTCCTGCGCTCCGGGATAGAGCAAATCGAGGCGTTGACCGGGGTGCCGGTGCTGGGCGTTATGCCGTGGCTTGATGTGGATCTGGAGGATGAGGACGGCGTCGCGCTGCAGGCCGGGAAATACCATCGCACCGACCGGCGCGATATCGACATCGCCGTGGTTCACCTGCCGCATATTGCCAATTTTACCGACTTTAACGCCCTGGCGGCACAGCCAGACGTCCGGGTGCGCTATGTCCGCGATCCGCAGGCGCTGGCCGACGCCGACCTGGTCATTCTTCCGGGCAGTAAAAATACCCTCGGCGATCTGTGCTGGCTGCGCGAGAGCGGCATGGCGCACGCGGTCGAGCAGGCCCGGCAGCGCAAGGTGCCGCTGCTGGGGATCTGCGGCGGCTATCAGATGCTGGGCGAAACCATTATCGATGAGGTGGAGTCTGGCCTTGGCGCCCAGCCCGGGCTGGGGGTGCTGAAGACCGTGACCCACTTCGCCCAGCACAAAACCACCACCCAGGTGCAGGCGACCCTGGGGTCTGCGCTCCCGGATTGGTTAGCCGACGCGGCGGGGCTGCGCGTCAGTGGCTATGAAATTCATATGGGCGAGACGCGCCGCGAGGCAGGCTGCCCGCCGCTGCTGCAGCTGCATAAAGCGGGGCAGGCAGTGGACGACGGGGCGATAAGCGACGACGGCCTGGCGTTCGGCACCTATCTCCATGGCCTGTTCGACAGCGATGCCTTTACCCGGGCGCTGCTCAACGGCCTGCGCCAGCGCAAAGGGCTGGCGCCGCTGGACAGCGCCCTGGAGTATGCCCGCTATAAAACCCGGCAGTTTGATCGGCTGGCCGAGGCCATGCGCGAACATATCGCCATCGATAAAATTTACGCCATCATGCGCCAACATCAGGAGCCCCTATGCTGACTCTGGTTACCGGCGGCGCGCGCAGCGGCAAAAGTCGCCATGCCGAGGCGCTGATTGCCGATGCGCCGCAGGTGTTATATATCGCCACCTCGCAAATCTTTGACGACGAGATGGCCGCAAGGATCCAGCATCATCGCGACGGCAGGCCCGCCCACTGGCGCACCGCCGAGCGCTGGCAGCAGCTTGATGAACTGATCACCCCGGCTATCGCCCCAGCGGAGGCGATTTTGCTGGAATGCATCACCACCATGGTCACCAACCTGCTGTTCGCGCTCGGCGGCGACAGCGACCCCGACGGCTGGGATTACGCCGCCATGGAACGGGCTATTGATGACGAAATTGGCGTGCTGATTGCCGCCTGTCAGCGCTGTCCGGCGCACGTCGTGCTGGTGACCAACGAGGTGGGGATGGGCATTGTGCCGGAGAACCGCCTGGCGCGGCATTTTCGCGATATTGCCGGGCGGGTTAATCAGCGCCTGGCGGCCGCGGCGGATGCGGTCTGGCTGGTGGTCTCCGGCATCGGCGTCAAAATCAAATAACTCAATCGCTGGCTGACCGGGCCAGCCCTGGCAGGGATTCTGTATGCAAAATTTAAACACGGTTCTGCGGGCGATCCCCGCGCCGGACACCGACGCCATGGCGCGGGCACAGCAACACATCGACGGCTTACTCAAGCCCCCCGGCAGCCTCGGGCGTCTGGAGGCGCTGGCGGTGCAGCTGGCGGGAATGCCCGGCCTGGGCGGCCAGCCGCAGGTGGCGAAAAAGGCCCTGCTGGTGATGTGCGCCGACCATGGAGTGTGGGACGAAGGGGTGGCGATTTCGCCGAAGGCGGTCACCGCCATCCAGGCGGCAAATATGACCCGCGGCACCACCGGCGTCTGCGTGCTCGCCGCCCAGGCCGGGGCGAAAGTGCATGTAATTGATGTCGGTATCGATAGCGAACCGCTGCCCGGCGTGGTGAATATGCGGGTGGCGCGGGGCTGCGGCAATATTGCCCGCGGTCCGGCGATGAGCCGTGAGCAGGGGCAGGAGCTGTTGCTGGAGGTGATGCGCTACACCCGCGCGCTGGCCCAGGAGGGCGTTACCCTGTTTGGCGTCGGCGAACTGGGGATGGCCAATACCACGCCGGCGGCAGCGATCGTCAGCGTTTTGACCGGCAGCGATGCGCAGGAGGTGGTCGGGATTGGCGCCAATCTGCCGCTGGCGAAGGTTGGCAACAAGGTGGAGGTGGTGCGGCGGGCTATCGCCGTCAATCAGCCCGACCCGAATGATGGCCTCGACGTACTGAGCAAAGTCGGTGGTTTCGATCTGCTGGGGATGACCGGTGTCATGCTGGGGGCGGCGTCCTGTGGGCTGCCGGTGGTGCTGGATGGCTTTCTCTCCTACGCGGCGGCGCTGGCGGCGTGTCAGATAGCGCCGGAGGTGAAACCGTATCTGATCCCGTCCCACTATTCGGCGGAGAAGGGGGCGCGTATCGCGTTGGCGCACCTGGGTCTCGAACCGTATCTCAATATGGGCATGCGTCTGGGAGAAGGCAGCGGCGCGGCGCTGGCGATGCCGATCGTCGAGGCGGCCTGCGCGATGTACCATCGCATGGGCATGCTGGCGGCAAGCAATATTGTGTTACCGAAGGGGTAAGCAGGAGATGGGGGCGGCAATGGCCGTTCCCGTTTTCGGCAGAGGTTTTGCTGGCGGCAGAAACAAAAAAACACCCTTGAGGGTGTTTGTAATGTTGGTTGCGGGGGCCGGATTTGAACCGACGACCTTCGGGTTATGAGCCCGACGAGCTACCAGGCTGCTCCACCCCGCGTCCGTGGAAGCGCACTATACTCCGCTAGCGAGATGATGCAACCTTTTTTCGACCAAATCGACATTTTTGTAAGAATTGGCTTATAAAACGCCACGTTGTGGTGTTTTTTTACACAAATCTGTGCCATCGATGAGATCGCGCATTTCAATAGCTCCGGCGCTTTGTTATCTTCAACACGCACTAAGGCTTCGCAGCAAAAGATGAGACACCATGAAAGGACGTTGGGCAAAATATGTAGCGACGGGGGCAATGCTGGCCATGCTCGCCGCCTGTTCCTCAAAACCGACCGACCGCGGTCAGCAATATAGCGATGGCAAGTTCACCCAGCCGTTTTCACTGGTAAACCAGCCGGATGCCGTCGGGGCGCCGATCAACGCCGGCGACTTCTCCGAGCAGGTTAATCAAATTCGTAACGCCTCGCCACGCCTCTATAATAGCCAGAGCAACGTCTATAACGCGCTGCAGGAGTGGCTGCGCGCCGGCGGCGACACCCGTACGCTGCGCCAGTTTGGCATCGACGCCTGGCAGATGCAGGGCGTCGACAACTATGGCAACGTCCAGTTTACCGGCTACTACACGCCGGTGGTGCAGGCGCGCCACACCCGTCAGGGCGAATTCCAGTACCCCATTTACCGTATGCCGCCAAAGCGCGGTAAGCTGCCTTCCCGCGCCAGCATCTATGCCGGCGCGCTGAGCGATAACTATGTGCTGGCGTACAGCAACTCGTTGATGGATAACTTCATCATGGACGTGCAGGGCAGCGGCTATATCGACTTTGGCGATGGTTCGCCGCTCAACTTCTTTAGCTATGCCGGGAAAAACGGCTGGCCCTATCGCAGCATCGGCAAAGTGCTAATCGACCGCGGGGAAGTGAAGAAAGAAGATATGTCGATGCAGGCGATCCGCGAGTGGGGTGAAAAGCACAGCGAAGCGGAAGTGCGCGAGCTGCTGGAGCAGAACCCGTCGTTCGTGTTCTTTAAACCGCAGTCTTTCGCGCCGGTGAAAGGGGCCAGCGCTGTGCCGCTGATCGGCCGCGCCTCGGTGGCCTCCGACCGGTCGATTATTCCGCCAGGAACCACCTTGCTGGCCGAGGTGCCTCTGCTGGATAATAACGGCAAGTTTAACGGCCAGTACGAACTGCGCCTGATGGTCGCCCTCGACGTCGGCGGGGCCATCAAAGGTCAGCATTTCGACATCTATCAGGGCATTGGGCCTGACGCGGGCCACCGTGCCGGCTGGTATAACCACTACGGCCGCGTATGGGTGCTGAAAAACGCCCCGGGCGCGGGGAATGTTTTTAGCGGCTAACTCCCCTGGCCATGCCTGTTGACCAGGGCGCCCGGATGACGCCGTTTACGGCGGCCTCCGGGCGCTGTCATTTTGTTCTGAGGTTCTATGTCTGTTGTAATCAGCGATGCCTGGCGCCAGCGTTTTGGCGGTACGGCACGTTTATATGGTGAAAAAGCGCTGCAATGTTTTGCCGACGCCCACGTCTGCGTGGTCGGGATCGGCGGGGTCGGCTCCTGGGCGGCGGAAGCGCTGGCGCGGACCGGCATCGGGGCGATCACCCTTATCGATATGGACGATGTCTGCGTCACCAACACCAATCGTCAGATCCACGCCCTCAGCGGCAACGTCGGGCTGGCGAAAGCGGAGGTGATGGCGGAGCGTATTCGCCTGATCAACCCGGAGTGTCGGGTGACGGTGGTGGATGATTTCGTGACCCCGGAAAACGTGGCGGAATATCTTGGCGTCGGCTTTAGCTATGTTATCGACGCCATCGATAGCGTCCGGCCGAAAGCGGCGCTTATCGCCTGGTGTCGCCGCTACAAGGTGCCGCTGGTGACTACCGGCGGGGCGGGTGGTCAGATTGACCCAACGCAGATCCAGGTCGCTGACCTGGCGAAGACCATCCAGGATCCGCTGGCGGCCAAACTGCGCGAGCGGCTGAAAAGCCAGTTTGGGGTGGTGAAAAACAGCAAAGGTAAGCTCGGTGTAGACTGCGTCTTCTCTACGGAAGCGCTGGTCTACCCGCAGGCGGACGGCAGCGTCTGCGCAATGAAGAGCACGGCGGAAGGGCCGAAGCGGATGGACTGCGCTTCCGGCTTTGGCGCGGCGACGATGGTGACCGCGACCTTCGGGTTCGTCGCGGTGTCGCATGCCCTGAAGAAGATGCTGGCGAAAGCGCAGCGTGACGCTGCGGCTTCCGGAAAGTAGTTTGCCCACCGGGCGCGGCGGCGGGAAAGCGAAATCGTGAGATTACCTTTCGCGGGCGGCGGCGAGCACCGCCTCGCTCAGGGCGCTGAGGCCCTGGCTGCGCGAGGCGCTGAGCTGGCCGCGCAGCCCCAGCTCGTCGAACAGCGCCAGCGGATCCTGCGCCAGGATCCCGGCGCGGGTTTTTCCTTCCACGGCGGTTAAAAGTACCGCCAGCAGACCGCGCACAATCCTTCCTTCGCTGTCGCCAAAGAAGTGCAGCCTGCCCTCGGCGTCCTCCTCATAGCCCAGCCAGACGCGGTTCTCACACCCGGCAATCTCATGGGCCTGCGCTTTGCGCTCGTCGGTCAGCGTCGGCAGCTTTTTGCCCAATAAAATCAGCTGACGGTATTTATCCTCCCACTGGTTCAGCGGGGCGAAGATCTGGCGCAGCGTAGCGTCGGTAATGGTTGTGCCGAAGGGGTGCAGAGTTGTCATTAATCCACCAGAATTTCCAGGGCGCGATCCACCGCGTGGACCAGCGCCGCAACATCGTCTTGGGTATTGTAGGGGGCGAAAGAGGCCCGCAGGGTGCCGCTGACCCCTAAGGCCGCCAGCAGCGGCTGGGCGCAGTGTTGTCCGGCGCGCAGGGCAATGCCGGACTCCGCCAGCAGCGTCACCAGATCGCTGTGATGAATACCCTCAAATTCAAAGGCCAGCAGGCTTGACTGCTGGCAGCGGAAAGAGCGGAAGCCCGGCCGTTTCGCCAGTTCCTCTTCCGCCAGGCTCGCCAGACTGCGGCTCCAGTTTTCCGCCTGGCCGATATCGCTCTGCGCCAGCCACTCCAGCGCGGCGCTGAGGCCGATAACCCCGGCGACATTCGGCGTACCGGCCTCGAGGCCATAGGGGGCCGGCTGCGGCGTAAAGCCGTCAAAGCTGACCTCGGCGATCATTTTCCCGCCGCCGAGCCAGGGCGACATCGCTGCCAGCAGCTCGCTTTTGCCGTACAGGGCGCCGATCCCGGTCGGGCCATACAGCTTATGGCCGGAAAAGGCGTAAAAATCGATATCCAGCGCCTGCACGTCAGCGGGGAAATGCACCGCCCCCTGGGCGCCATCAACCATCACCACCATCCCGGCGGCGTGGGCAAGGCGGATAGCCTGGGCCAGGTCCGGGCAGCCGCCGGTGACGTTGGACATCTGGCCGATGGCCAGCACCCGGCTGCGCGGGGTAATCAGCGCGCTGAGGCTGGCGATATCCGGCAGACGGTCGGCGCCAAGCGGCAGTTTGACCACTCTGGCGCCGGTCTGCCCGGCCACCATCAGCCAGGGCACGAGGTTGGCATGATGCTCGGCTTCGCTAACGATAATTTCATCGCCAGGCTGCAGGCGCGGCCGGACGTAGCTTTGCGCCACCATATTGATGGCCTCGGTGGTCCCCCGCGTCCAGACGATATCTTTGCCGGACGGGGCGTTAAGCCACGCCGCCACGCGATCGCGGGCCGCCTCGTAGCGCTCGGTCAGCCGCTGGGCGGCGGCGAACTGGCTGCGATGGACATTGCCGGCGCTCAGGCGATAAAACTGGTCGCTGGCGTCGATCACCGCCAGCGGTTTGAGCGCTGTCGCCGCGCTGTCGAGATAGACGCCGGCATCGGCCAGAGCCGGAAACTGCGCGCGAAAGTGCGCCGGGTTGAATGCGTTCATGGAATTCCTCGTATCAATACCGCGATCGTCGCGCAATTTGCCGGGCGTGACAAGGTCTCTGCGTCCTGTGGAATTGTCCGAATGTGACTCCACGTCGGTCAAAGAGGGTTATGCTGAAAAGTGTTGGGTTTGTGTTTTAACCTATTACTTAACGAGTTACGAATAGTATAAATAGCCGTAAGGAGAGAAGAATGAAAATGACTAAGGCCGCTGCGATTATCTCTGCCTGTATGCTGACTTTAGGCCTGAGCGCCTGTTCCTCTAACTATGTGATGCATACCAATGATGGGCGGACCATCGTTACCGACGGGAAACCGCAAACCGATAATGACACTGGCATGATCTCGTATAAAGACGCGTGGGGCAACAAACAGCAGATCAATCGTTCTGACGTGAAACAACTGGGTGAACTGGACGAGTAAGGCAGTAAAAAGGCAAAAAAAAGCACCGCGCGTTGCGGTGCTACATTAAATCACTATGGACAGACAGGGTAAATGTACAGGAAGTGAAAAGGGGTAGCTTTGCTACCAGGGTCTGCAAAAACAGACCAATTGCAAACACAACAACACAACATCACAACCGTAAGCCAAAAGCTTGATGGAACACGCATTCCAAAAAAAGCTTCTCGTTCCGGCTCAGGAAGTGCCGCCACTATAGGTATTTGCTGGTAGAACCTCAACGGACAATTTATAATGGCTCAGATAAAAAAAACTAATAGGTTAATCATTGTTTCCTATTTGTTAAATTGAGTTAACATCTAAGCCAGAATAACCATGTCGAAGCGATTACCACCTCTGAATGCATTACGTGTTTTTGATGCAGCCGCACGTCATCTCAGCTTCACTCGGGCAGCCGATGAGCTTTTTGTGACGCAGGCCGCAGTCAGCCATCAAATCAAGTCTCTCGAGGATTTTCTGGGCCTTAAGCTGTTCCGTCGGCGCAATCGTTCGCTGCTGTTAACGGAAGAGGGGCAGAGCTATTTTCAGGATATTAAAGAGATTTTTTCGCAACTGACGGAAGCGACGCGTAAACTGCAGGCGCGCAGCGCCAAAGGGGCATTAACGGTCAGTTTATTGCCAAGTTTCGCCATTCAGTGGCTGGTGCCAAGACTCACAAGCTTTAACTCAGCTTATCCGGGAATCGACGTCAGGATCCAGGCGGTGGACCGTCAGGAGGATAAGCTGGCGGACGATGTCGATGTGGCGATTTTTTATGGTCGCGGCAACTGGCCGGGCCTGCGTGTGGAAAAATTATACGCCGAGTATCTGCTGCCGGTCTGTTCCCCGCTCTTGCTCACCGGCGACAAAGCATTGAAAACGCCTGCCGATCTGGCGCAACATACCCTGCTTCACGATGCGTCCCGCCGCGACTGGCAAACTTATACCCGCCAGCTTGGTCTAAGCCATATTAATGTGCAGCAGGGGCCGATTTTCAGCCATAGCGCGATGGTGCTGCAGGCGGCCATTCACGGGCAGGGCGTGGCGCTGGCCAACAACGTCATGGCGCAGTCCGAAATTGAAGCCGGTCGTCTGGTGTGTCCGTTTAATGATGTTCTGGTCAGTAAGAATGCGTTTTACCTTGTTTGCCATGACAGTCAGGCAGAACTGGGTAAAATAGCCGCTTTCCGGCAGTGGATCCTGGCGAAAGCGGCAAGTGAACAAGAAAAATTCCGCTTTCGTTATGAACAATAATTACTTGTAGGGTAACAACATGACCAGCCGTTTTATGCTGATATTCGCCGCGATTAGCGGCTTTATCTTTGTGGCTCTGGGCGCCTTTGGCGCGCATGTCTTAAGTCAATCGCTCGGCGCGGCGGAGATGGCCTGGATCCATACCGGCCTGGAGTATCAGGCCTTCCATACCCTGGCGATTTTTGGTCTGGCGGTGGCGATGCAGCGTCGGATCAGTATCTGGTTCTACTGGAGCAGCGTGTTTCTGGCGTTAGGGACCGTGCTGTTCAGCGGCAGCCTCTATTGTCTGGCGCTCTCTCATTTACGTCTGTGGGCGTTCGTGACCCCGGTGGGCGGCGTAAGCTTCCTCGCCGGTTGGGTTTTAATGTTAATTGGTGCAATTCGTCTGAAACGTAAGGGCGTTGTTCATGAATAAGGTTGTCCTCTATTGTCGCCCTGGGTTTGAGAAAGAGTGCGCAGCAGAAATTACCGATAAGGCAGCCCGCCTTGAGGTGTTTGGTTTTGCCCGGGTCAAAGAAGACTCTGGCTATGTAATTTTTGAAGGTTATCAGCAGGACGACGGCGAGAAGCTGGTGCGCGATCTGCCGTTCAGCTCGCTAATTTTCGCCCGTCAGATGTTTGTGGTCGGCGAACTGCTGCGCGACCTGCCGCCGGAGGATCGCATAACCCCGATCGTCGGCATGCTGCAGGGCGTGGTGGAGAAGGGTGGCGAGCTGCGTGTGGAAGTGGCGGATACCAACGAAAGCAAAGAGCTGATGAAGTTCTGCCGCAAGTTTACGGTGCCGTTACGCGCGGCGCTGCGCGAGGCGGGCGTGCTGACCAACTATGAAACGCCAAAGCGACCGGTGGTGCATGTGTTCTTTATCGCACCCGGCTGCTGCTATACCGGCTACTCATACAGCAACAACAACTCACCGTTCTATATGGGCATTCCGCGGCTGAAGTTTCCGTCCGACGCCCCGAGCCGTTCCACCCTCAAGCTGGAAGAGGCGTTCCACGTTTTTATTCCGGCGGACGAGTGGGACGAGCGTCTGGCGAACGGCATGTATGCCGTCGATCTCGGCGCCTGCCCGGGCGGCTGGACCTATCAGCTGGTGAAGCGCAACATGTGGGTCTCTTCGGTCGATAACGGCCCGATGGCCCAGAGCCTGATGGATACCGGCCAGGTGACCTGGCTGCGCGAAGACGGTTTCCGCTATCGTCCGAACCGCAACAACATCTCGTGGATGGTCTGCGATATGGTGGAGAAACCGGCGAAGGTGGCGGCGCTGATGGCGCAGTGGCTGGTCAACGGCTGGTGCCGGGAGACCATCTTCAACCTCAAGCTGCCGATGAAAAAGCGCTATGAAGAGGTGTCGCAGAATCTGGCCTATATTCAGGCCCAGCTGGACGAGCACGGCGTTAACGCCCAGATCCAGGCGCGTCAGCTGTATCACGATCGTGAAGAGGTGACCGTTCACGTGCGCCGCCTGTGGGCCGCCGTCGGCGGACGTCGCGACGAGCGTTAATCCTTCCCCCTCAGGCCGGAGACGCGTGCGCGTCCTCCGGCCTTCCCCTTAAGGCTGCGGCGCATCCGACACAATATGCGTCACGTCATCCAGATGACCAATCCTCGCCTCGCCGGAGCGGTTGAACTTGCTTTTGTCGATCAGCAGCAGCGACTGCGCCGCCCGCTTAAGCAGGATCGATTTGAAGTCGGCATTGAACGCATTGGAGTCCCACAGCGCGCCCTGCGGGTCGATGCCTTCGCAGGAAAAAATAAACAGATCGATCTCCAGCGATTTCAGCTGGGAAATCAGCGCCGGGTTCACGTAGCAGCCATATTTCCGCTGCAGAGTGCCGCCGGAGCAGGTGAGCGTGATCTGGTCGCGTTTGGCCAGCTCCTGGCAGATGGGCTGGCTGTTGGTAAAGACGTGCAGCGGGCGGTCCGGCAGCTGGCGGGCGAGATACCAGCAGGTGGAGCTGGCATCGAGGGCGATCACCATCCCTTCGTCAATCCAGGCCAGCGCTTCGCGGGCGATGTCGGCTTTATGCGCGTAATGGCTTTTCAGGCGCATGTGGAAAGGATCGCCGCTGTCCTGGCTGCGCTGGTGGATCACTTTGGCCCGGCCGTGGTTACGCAGCACTTTGCCCTGCGCCTGCAGCTCGCTCAGATCGCGGCGAATAGTTTCCCTGCTGACGTTGAGCTGTTTTGACAACGTTTCGGTGGTCAGGCTGCTGTGGGTGATCAGGAGATCGACGATCGCCTGCTGGCGGGCTGCTTTCATTTATTCTCATCCCATCATTGATTGAGCGTCTGCATCAGGCAGACGCTCCGGCATGAGATTACGGCGTGACTCCTTTTTTTAAAAGGATATTTCCGTACTTAGCGCACTCTCCTGTGATAACGATCGCAAAGGCTTTTTGCGCCCGGTCGTAGAAGGCAAAGCGGTCAATCCGCACGATATCCGGGCAGGGGGCTTGCGCTGAGAGCGCCTGCCGATAGCGCTGTTCCACCGTCGGGTCGAGCGCATCGCCTTCGACGGCGGCCATCATCACCACCGGCGGCGCATAGCTGTCTAATTCGAACAGCGGGATAATCGCCTGCAGCAGATCGCTGACTCGCAGGCCATCGGCGCGGATCACCTGTGGCCCCATGCTGTGCGCCGGGAAATGGGCATCGGAAAAAATGATTTCATCCCCATGGCCCATTTCGGCCAGCACTTTCAGCAGTTCCGGCGATATCAGCGGGGAAATGGTTTTGAGCATCTCAGGCTTCCTCTATCAGTTCAGGTTCAGTTTGCGGCCAGAAATAGCGGTAGCGGTACGCGACCTGCGCTCTGGCCTGTTCTGGCGAAGAGAACTCGCCCACGCCATACCAGCCAAACATCGCCGCGCCGGCCACGGTGGTTTCGGCATCGTCGAGGACTTTGATCGGTATCCCGAGTCGGTTGGCCTTGATCTGGTTCCATAGCGCGTTGCGGCTGCCGCCGCCCACCAGCAGCAGCTCTTTCGCCCTGAAGCCGCCGATTTTTTCCAGGGTTTGCAGATGCTGCGCCAGCTGATCGCTTAACCCCTCCAGCGCGGCGCGGTAAAAATGGCCGCGGGTGGTGTTGAGCGTGACGCCCTGCCAGCCGGCGTGCTGGCTGGCGAGCAGGTCGCACTGCATCCTGACGCCCTGGGCGCCGGGCGGGATCGCCTGCGCTTCGTCAATCAGCGTCTGCCATGGGGTGTCAGCGCTCCACAGCAGTTTGCGCACCCACTCGAGCACGCCGGAGGCCAGCCACTGCATCCCCGGGTTATAGCGGCCCGGCTGGCTGTCCAGCTCGCAGGTGGAGCCGCTGTAGTCACAGAGCAGCGAGGTGTCGACCTGCGCGCTGCGTACCATCAGGATCTCCCAGGTCCCGGAGGAGAGCACCGGCTCATCCTGCCCGGCGCCGGCGCCAAACAGAGCGAACTGGGTGTCATGCCCGGCCGAGATAACCGGGATCCCGACGGGGAGGCCCAGCAGCGCAGCGGCCTCCGGCAGCAGGGTGCCGATCGGCTGGCCTGCTTCAACCAGCCGCGGGAACAGGCGGCGCGGCAGGCCGGTCGCCTGCAGGATCGGCGCGCTGAAATCGCGCTGCCGGAGATCGAGCATCTGGCTGGTGCCCGCCATGGTGAGGTCGGTGGTGAACTCCCCGGTCAGCCGATGGTTGATCAGCGATGAAATAAACAGCCAGGCATGGGCCTGCGCCAGCAGCTGCGGGTGGTTCTCTTTCAGCCACACCAGCTTATACAGGGTGTTGAACGCAAACGCGCCGACGCCGGCTATCCGCTGCAGCTGGCGCGCGGGCATATACTGGCTGATATTCTCCATCACCGCCGCGGTGCGCGGGCATTTCCAGCTGATGATCGGATACAGCAGGGCGCCCTGCTCATCCACCAGCGCGCCATCGACGCCAAAGGTCGTGACGGTGATGCCGCGCACCGTGCAGGAGGCCAGCTGGTCATGGATCTGCCGACAGCAGTCGGCAAAGCGCTGCATAATGGCCTCCAGCGACCACTGGTGCCAGTCGCTTTTTTCCGCCGCGATGTCGCTGGCGTTCGCCGTTGCGGCGCGGGCGATAATGTTCCCTTGTCGATCCACGGCCATCGCCCGCACGTTCGTGGCGCCGCAGTCGAGGACCAGGATAACGTCTTGCTTCATAGTGACTCCCGAAACAACATTGCCGGATGGCGCAGCGCTTATCCGGCCTACAGACCGCGCGCGTCTGTAGGCCAGGTAAGCCTGCGCTTCCGGGCGAAACCAACCTGTTAACGCTTATACAGCGGCCCGTAGTTCTGGCAGGCGCGGTAGTCCTGGCCCTCGATATCCATGCCGTGCGCGGCCCAGGCGGAAGGGCGATAGATTGTCGCCTCTTCCACGTTGTGCATGCAGACCGGAATGCGCAGCATGGCGGCGAGGGTAATGAAATCTGCGCCAACGTGGCCGATGGTCAGCACGCCGTGGTTGGCGCCCCAGTTGGCCATCACCGAGTACACATCGCTGAACGGGCCCTTGCCGGTCAGGCGTGGGGCAAACCAGGTGGTGGGCCAGGTGGAGTTGGTGCGGGCGTCGAGCTGGTCGTGCATCGCTTTGGGCAGCGCTACGCTCCAGCCTTCGGCAATTTGCAGCACCGGCCCCAGACCTTTGATGATGTTCACCCGGGTCATGGTGAACGGCACGCCGCCTTCGGTCAGGAAGCGGGAAGAGAAGCCGCCGCCGCGGAAGTATTCGTGGATCGCCGGGCACCATTCGGTCGCCGCGAGGCAGGCATCCGCCTCGCTCTGCTCAATCTCCCAGTGGGGTTTCATCGTCGGATTGCCCTGCGCGTCGCGCTGCTGGCAGGAGCCGTCCAGCGCCGCAGAGCCGGAGTTAATCAGGTGAATGATGCCGTGCTCCGCCCGCCCGGTGAGCGGCTGCCCGGTGACCCGTTCAACGGCATCCGGCGACCAGTAGGTGCGTACGTCGGCAAACACCTGGGCGGTGCCGGTGAGCTGATGGCCCATCAGCATGGCCACGCCGTTGAGGCTGTCGTTTTCGGTAGCGACGACAAACGGTTCGCGCACCCCGTTCCAGTCAAAAGAGCTGTTGAGCAGCGCTTCGGCGGTATCGCCATTGGGGTATTGATCGGTCCAGTGGCGCTGACCCTGGAAACCGGCGGCGATGGCGTTGTAACCCAGCGACTCCTCCACCAGCCCTTTTTCTGCGAGCTTCGGGTTACCCTGCATCATGTCGCGGATGCACATCGCCATCAGCAGGCTCTCTTTCAGCACCGCGCGGCTCTGCGTTTCATTGCGCTTATACTGCTCAGCGTTCTGATCTTCGCCGTAGCGGAAGTGTTTATCCGCCCACGCCAGCGCCATCTCCAGCTCGGTTTCATCATAGATTTTTTGATCGATTCGCCGGCGCAGCTCCGTCATGTCGACAGCCTGCACCTTCATGCCGAGCCAGGACTCAAAAAAGTTGTGGTCGACGATAGATCCGGCGATGCCCATTGAGACGCCGCCCAGCGACAGATAGCTTTTCCCTTTCATACTGGCGACAGCCAGGCCGGCGCGAGCGAAGCGCAACAGCTTTTCTTCGACATCCGCTGGGATCGACGTGTCATCGGCATCCTGCACGTCATGTCCGTAGATGGAGAACGCCGGGATCCCTTTCTGGCTATGGGCCGCCAGCGCCGCGGCCAGATAGACCGCCCCCGGACGCTCGGTGCCGTTAAAGCCCCAGATGGCCTTCGGGCGCAGCGGATCCATGTCGATGGTTTCGCTGCCGTAGCACCAGCAGGGGGTGACGGTGATGGTGACGCCAACGTTCTGGCTGCTGAATTTCTCTTCACAGGCGGCCGACTCGGCCATACCGGCGATGCAGGTATCGGCAATCACGCACTCCACCCGGGCGCCGCAGGCGTGGCGCAGTTTCTCGCTGATAAGCGCGGCGGTGGCTTTCGCCATGTTCATGGTTTGCGCTTCCAGCGACTCGCGGACCCCCATGCGACGACCATCGATTACCGGACGAATACCGATCTTCGGTAAGCTGATTTTTTTCATTACAGATCCCTCAGGTTATGCGGATAACAGGTTTAGTTCGTCGCCGCTTGTGAACGGAAACGGGCAAAAATAAAGATGATGGCGAAGCACAGCGCCGGGACCAGTTCGGCGGTCGGGATATTGCCGGCGGCGTCGCTGACAAAGCCCATCACCGGAGTAACGATCCCGCCGCCGATAATGGTCATGACGATAAATGACGAGCCATATTTGGTGTCCTGGCCCAGATGTTTAATCCCCAGCGAGAAGATGGTCGGGTACTGAATGGACATAAAGGCGCTGCACAGGGTCAGGGCCAGCAGACCGACGTGGCCGCCGCTGAAGGCGGAGAGCAAACAGAGCAGCATGGCGATAAACGCATAGATAGCGAGCACGTTGTGCGGCGCGAAGCGGCGGATAAGCCAGGTGCCGGTAAAACGGCCGATAAAGAAGCAGACCATGGTGGCGGTCAGGTAGTTGGCGGCGAAACCGGCCGTCATGCCCGGGATCTCTTCGATAGCGTAGCGAATCAGGTAGCTCCAGCAGGCGGTTTGCGCGCCGACGTAGCAGAACTGGGCCAGTACCGCCCAGCGCCAGTGGCGGATGCGCATCAGGCGCGTCAGCGAGGCGAAAAAAGTGCTCTGCGCGCTGTCGCTGTGGTCATCGCTTTGCAGGGAGGGGAAGCGGGTGCAGACGATCAGCAGGGCGACCAGCAGGACGATAGCCACGATAATCATATAGGGGGTTTGTACCGACAGGACCAGACTGTGCTTCCAGGCGCTGAGCTGTTCCGGCGTCATTTTATCCAGCACCTCCTGCGGCTGATGCGGGACGTTAGACAAAATAAGACTCTGGCCAAATACCACGGCAATAATGGCGCCGAATGAGTTAAAGGTCTGGGCCAGATTAAGGCGGAAGTGACCGCCGCTTTCCGGACCGAGGACGGTGACAAACGGGTTGGCCGCGGTTTCCAGACAGCCAAGCCCGGCAGCGATAATAAATAATCCAATGAGAAATAAGGTGTAATTCATCACTTCGGCGGCAGGCCAGAACAGCGCGGCGCCGCAGGCATATAAAAACAGCCCCGTAAGGATGCCGGCTTTGTAGCTGAATTTTTTCATCAACATCCCGGCGGGGATGGGAATAATAAAATAGCCAAAGTAAAAGGCCGATTGAATTAATCCGGCCTGGAAGTTAGTCAGGGTAAAGGCCTGTTTAAATTGCGGTAATAAAATATCATTCAGATTATTTGCCACGGCCCACAGAAAAAAGAGGGAGCACAGCAGAGCGAAAGGAATAATGTAGCTCTTACTCTGCCCGCTCTCCATGGCGCGGTAACTTTGTGTTGGTATCGTTGTGTTTCCCATAGCGTCCTCATCAGTTCAGAAGCATTTACAACAGCATTCAGGGCGCAGTCTGGTGCTGCAGCAGACCGCAAAATTAAGTGAGCTCAGGTGACGCGCCGGTGAGTGAAATGAAAGTCACGGCGGAACTCATGGCTTCATTTTCAAATAAAAACCGCCTGTTAATATGATGATGGTCACACTTAACGTACTGTGGGCCATTTTATGTGATTATTGTCACTTTAATTTTTCAAAAACGCTGACCGTTTGAGAAAATAAATTCACAAAACCACAACGCTAATGACCGAATGAATATATATCGTGGAAAACGGGCAAATGTTACAAAGAAATAAAATGCCCGCTTGATGAAATATTATTAAGAACGGGCATTTTAATCTCTCTCGTAATGGGCATGGTTGCTTTATTCATGGCGGAATAATTGACGCGGCTCACAAAAAATAATCATGAAAATTCCCCTTTGAATATTCAGGTTGATGATGAAGACCATTATTCACCCTATCCCACGGTAGCCGACGATATTTCTGTTGCCCTGCCGTTGATGGATGATGAGTCACCAAAAGAGGAACGCAATGGAAAGAAACAGACTGGCCCGGCAGATTATCGATACCTGCCTGGAAATGACCCGCCTGGGGTTAAATCAGGGGACCGCCGGCAATGTCAGCGTGCGCTATCAGGGAGGAATGCTGATCACCCCTACCGGTATCCCATATGAAAAGCTGACGGAAGACAAGATCGTCTTTATTGATGCCGACGGCCAGCATGAGCAGGGAAAACTGCCCTCCAGCGAATGGCGTTTTCATCAGGCGGCCTACCAGACGCGACCCGATGCCCAAGCGGTGGTCCACAATCACGCTGTCCATTGTACGGCGGTGTCGATCCTCAACCGGCCCATCCCGGCCATTCACTATATGATCGCCGCGGCCGGCGGGAATTCGATCCCCTGCGCGCCCTATGCCACCTTCGGCACCCGCGAACTGTCTGAGCATGTCGCGGTGGCGCTGAAGCACCGCAAAGCCACGCTGCTGCAGCATCACGGCCTGATCGCCTGCGAGGCCAGCCTGGAGAAAGCGCTCTGGCTGGCGCATGAAGTGGAGGTCCTGGCCCAGCTCTACCTCAGTACGCTGGCGATTACCGACCCGGTCCCGGTGCTGGATGACGAGGCGATCGCCATCGTGCTGGAGAAGTTCAAAACCTACGGATTACGCATTGAAGAGTGATGCCGCAACGCTAACAGGAGAGCCACGATGGCAAACAGAATGATCCTCAATGAAACGGCATGGTTTGGCCGGGGGGCGATAAACGCATTAACCGATGAAGCGGTGCGGCGCGGCTATCGTAAAGCATTGATCGTCACCGACAGCACTCTCGCCCGCTGCGGCGTGGCGGCGAAAGTCACCGACAAACTGGATGCCGCCGGGTTGGCATGGGATATGTTCAGCGACGTGATCCCTAACCCGACCATCGCCGTGGTCCAGCAGGGGCTGCAGGCCTTTCAACGCAGCGGGGCGGATTACCTGATCGCCATCGGCGGCGGTTCGCCGCAGGATACCTGTAAGGCGATCGGTATTATTCAGCGTAACCCGGAATTCGCCGATGTCCGTAGCCTCGAGGGGCTGTCGCCCACCCGTCAGCCCAGCGTGCCGATCTTCGCGGTGCCGACCACCGCGGGTACCGCGGCGGAGGTGACGATTAACTATGTCATCACCGATGAAGAACAGCGGCGCAAATTCGTCTGCGTCGATCCGCATGATATCCCGCAGGTGGCCTTTATCGATGCCGATATGATGGACGCTATGCCGCCGGCGCTGAAGGCGGCTACCGGCGTGGACGCCCTGACGCATGCTATCGAAGGGTACCTCACTCGCGGCGCCTGGGCTTTGACCGATGCTCTGCACCTCAAGGCCATCGAGATCATCGCCGGCGCGCTGCGCGGCTCGGTTGCCGGCGACGCCGGCGCGGGGGAAGCTATGGCGCTCGGCCAGTATGTGGCGGGGATGGGATTTTCCAACGTTGGGCTTGGCCTGGTGCACGGTATGGCGCATCCGCTCGGCGCTTTTTACAACACGCCGCACGGCGTGGCGAATGCCATCCTGCTGCCGCACGTGATGCGCTTTAATGCTGAGGCGACCGGGGAAAAATATCGCGACATCGCCCGGGCGATGGGCGTCAGGGTGGAAGCGTTAAGCCTGACCGCCGCGCGCGAGGCGGCAGTAGAGGCGGTCTGCCAGCTTAACCGCGATGTCGGTATTCCCGGCCATCTGCGCGAGGTGGGCGTCAGGAAAGAGGATATTCCGGCGCTGGCCCAGGCGGCGCTGGCGGATGTGTGTACCGGCGGCAACCCGCGCGAGGCGAGCCTGGCGGATATCGTCGGGTTATATCAGGCGGCCTGGTGATTGCCTGGCCCGGGTAAAGCAGGCCGTTACCCTGCACCGGCGCACCTCTTAACGATGGTCAGCGCGTCAGCCGCAGCTGCTGCAGATTGCCGTCCAGCTGGAGGTCGGTCTGCAGGCGGGCCACCTCCCGGCAGGTGAAGGCCATCTCCTGATGCGCGGCCAGCTTTTTGCGCCACTTCTCCGGGACCTCGGCCAGACGGGCGTACAGCCCCTCCAGGTCCTGAAACTCGTTCAGCAGCTGGGCGGCGCTTTTGGGTCCAATGCCCGCCACGCCCGGCACCTTCGAGCTGCTGATCCCCGCTAGCCCCCAGTAATCCGCCAGCTGCTCCGGGGTGACGCCGAACTCGCTGGCGATGAAGGGGGCGTCCAGCCAGCGCTTCTGAAAGTAGTCGCGGATGCGGATGGTGGGCGACAGCAGCTGGCAGTAGCCTTTGTCGGTGGAGACGATGGTGGCCTGATGGCCCGCCTGGGCCACCTTCACCGCCAGGGTGGCGGCGAGATCGTCCGCTTCGCTGCCCGGCGAGGCCCAGCAGCGGATCCCCCGCTGTTCGAAGGCGGCCCGCAGCGCCGGCATCTCGGCGACCAGCGTCTCCGGCATCGGCGCGCGGCCGGCTTTGTACTCCGGCAGGCGCTGGTGGCGCCAGCCGTGGGCGCGATCCTCATCATCGAACACCGCCACTGCGTGGGTGGGCTGACTGTGGACAATCAGCTGCTCCAGGGCATGCAGGCAGGTATCGACGCAGGGTGAACCCTGCACCGCGTGGATGCGGCGGATTAGATTTAACGCGTCGACGATTAACAGATGAACAGCCACAGATACCCCCTTATTCTCAGCGTCTTTAGGGTAACATCGCCATCAGATCGAGGCTATCTGCGCCTGAACAATCAGGAAGATAACGCGCAAATTTCGCTAACTGACCGCCATCAGCGGTCTGATGACGTCCGGCGCGGGTTCGCCGTACCACACCGCTTCGCGCACCGGGACCGGTTTGGCGATAAGCCCGAGGGCGTAAAAGCGATCGGCGATGGTCTGCTGGGCGCGGATCACCGACAGATCCATCGGCCGCGGGCGATGGCTGCGGCGGGCGAGGGCCATGCTCAGCGACCGGGCGTCGATCCCCAGCTCTGCCGAGAGTAAGCGGGCCGCTTCGCCGCGATGCGAGTCGATAAACTGCCCGGTGTGGGTCAGCTCCGTCAGCAGGCGGCGCATGATATCGCCATGCTGAGCGAGGTAGTCCCGTCGCGAAAGATAAAACTGATGGTTGTTGACCCGGCCTTCGCCGCTGGCGACCACCCGCAGCTCGCCGGTGTGTTCGGCGTCGCTGAGCAGCGGATCCCACATCATCCAGGCGTCAACCGCCAGATAGTCGCTGGCGGTCAGCGGATATTTCGGCGGGGTATAGACCACCCGCACATCGTTCAGACCCAGGCCGGCGTCCTCGAGGATCTGCAGCAGCAGCCAGTGGACATTCGACCCTTTATTGAGGGCGATGCGTTTACCGCGCAGATCGCTGAGCTGGCGAATGTCGCTCCCCTGCGGGACGACCATCGCCACGCTGCGCGGCGCCGGCGGCTCCCACGCCACGTACATCAGTTCGCTATTGCTGGCCTGGGCAAACACCGGCGGCGCTTCTCCGGTGGTGCCGAAGTCGATCTCGTTGCAGGCGAGGGCATGGAGGAGCTGCGGTCCGGCAGGAAACTCACTCCACAGCACGTTGACGCCGAGGCTGGCGAAGGCGGTTTCCAGGCTCTGACGGGCTTTCAGGATCCCGAGGCTGCCGAAGCGCTGGTAGCCAATGCGCAGTTCGCGATCGGCCCCGGCTGCGTTGGCGAACGCCCGCGGCGGCGCAGGCGGGCGGCGGCGGCTTTTGATCAGCCCGAGGTTAGCGAGCTGGGTGCGCAAGGTATGCCGGCTGCTCCCCAACAGCGCGGCCGCCTGGCTCTGGTTATCGTCGCAATGTGCCATGGCGTGGCGAATCAGGGCGCTGGTCACTCGCTGCCACAGCGGCTCGCCGGGAAGCGCCAGCTGGTGGCGAATAAAGTCGTCCAGTTCATGATCGCTCGCCGGCCCCGGGGCGTCGTTGAGCGTCGCCAGGCGCAGCTGGGCAGGACTGATCTCCTCTTCTTTACTGAGCAGCACCGCGTTGTGCAGGGTGTTTTCCAGCTCGCGAATATTGCCCGGCCACGAATAGTCCATCAGCCGGGCCAGTGATTCCGGCGCCAGACGCAGGGTTGGCCGCCCGAGGCGCCGGGCGTAGAGTGATAAAAAGTGGTGCGCCAGCAGCGGGATATCCTGCCGACGCTGGCGCAGCGGCGGCAGCGGCACCACCGCGATATTCAGTCGATAGTAGAGATCCTCGCGAAAGCGGCGCTCGCGGATCGCCTGGGCCAGGTCAACGTGGGTGGCGGCAATCACCCGGACATTCACTTTAATCGCTTTGCGTGAGCCGACGCGGGTAATTTCACGCTCCTGCAGCACTCGCAGCAGCTTGACCTGCAGCGGCAGGCTTAATTCGCCGATCTCGTCCAGCAGCAGCGTCCCCCCTTCCGCGGCTTCAAACCAGCCGGGCTGTCCCTGCTGCGCGCCGGTGAAGGCGCCTTTCTCATGGCCGAACAGTTCAGCTTCGGCGAGGCTCTCGGTCAGCGCGCCGCAGTTAACGGCCAGAAACGGCTGCTGGCGACGGGCGCTGTGATGATGGAGATAGCGGGCCACCACCTCCTTGCCGGTGCCGGTTTCGCCCACGATCAGCACGGTCGCCTCCGTTGGCGCGAGTTTGTCCAGCAGGCTCTGGAAGGCCTTCGACGCCGGGTCGATCAGCGCGGGAGCGGTGGATGGGGATTCTGGGTTCAGCATAGCGGGCCTCCGATCGTTGACGCTCTGAACTTATCCTGCGGCGGCCGCAGAAACCAGAGGGGGAAGGCCCGCGGCTGTTGCAAATGCGCCAGCGGATGCGCGGCGGCTGCGCGATTTGCAACAGCGCGGCGCGGCGAAGCCGTTTTCAGTGCATTGATTTTAAAAGATTAATTTTTTATTCACCATTGGCATGATTATCGCTAACACCCATATAACCAAATTAAAACATCTCTTCGATAAATATCGGATATGGTTATATAGGAAATAGATAATGACGCAGCAAGCTCCCGACAAGATCAATGTCTTCTGGTTCTTACCTACCCATGGCGATGGCCGTTATCTGGGTACCACCGAGGGTGGACGCCCGGTCGATTTACCTTATCTGCAGCAGGTGGCGCTGGCAGCCGACAGCCTGGGCTACTACGGCGTGCTGATCCCCACCGGTAAAAGCTGTGAAGATTCGTGGCTGGTGGCCTCGGCGCTGGCGCCGTTGACCCGCCGTCTGCGCTATCTGGTGGCGGTCAGGCCGGGCCTGCAGCCGCCAACCCTGGCGGCGCGGATGGCGGCCACCCTCGACCGTTTATCGGAAGGTCGGCTGCTGATCAACGTCGTTACCGGCGGCGACCCGGTGGAAAACAAAGGCGACGGTATCTTCCTCAGCCACAGCGAGCGCTATCAGGTGACCCGCGAATTTCTTGATATTTACACCCGCCTGCTGCGCGGGGAAAAAGTGGATTATCACGGCGAGCATATTCACGTGGAAGGCGCTGAGGTGTTGTTCCCGCCGGTGCAGGAGAATGGCCCGCCGCTCTATTTCGGCGGCTCTTCTGATGCGGCCATTGATGTGGCGGCCGAGCAGATCGACAGCTATCTGACGTGGGGCGAACCCCCGGAACTGGTGGCGGAGAAGCTGGCGGTGGTGCGCGAGCGCGCCGCGGCCCGCGGACGCACCCTGCAGTACGGCATTCGTCTGCATGTCATTGTGCGCGAAACGGAAGAAGAGGCATGGGCCGCCGCCGACCGGCTGATCGCCCATCTTGACGACGATACCATTGCCCAGGCGCAAAAGATCTTCGCCCGCATGGACTCGGCCGGCCAGGCGCGGATGAGCGCCCTGCATCAGGGATCGCGCGATAATCTGCGCATTGCGCCCAATCTGTGGGCCGGCGTCGGACTGGTGCGCGGCGGCGCGGGTACCGCGCTGGTAGGTAATCCGCAGCAGGTAGCGGAACGCATCCGCGAATATCAGGCGCTCGGCATCAGCAACTTTATCTTCTCCGGTTACCCACATCTGGAAGAAGCGCACCGCTTTGCTGAGCTGGTGATGCCTCTGTTGCCGCTGGAAAACGGGGCCTCGTCGAAGGCGCGTAGCGTGAACACCGGTCCGTTTGGCGAAACCATCGGCGGCGATAAGCGCCCGGTGCGCCAGGTCAGCGCCAGCTGATGGCCCGGAGCGCGACCATGAGACAGCATACCGGAGGAGGGCAGCGATGAGTGCAGAACCGCATATCGTGATTATCGGCGGCGGCTTTAGCGGCGCGGCGGTGGCGATTGAGCTGCTGCGCCTGGCGCCGAACGGGGTGCGCGTGACGCTGCTGGAGCCGCGCCAGTCCCCCGGGGCCGGGGTGGCCTACTCCACTGCGGAGCCGACGCACCGGATTAACGTTCCGGCCGCTCGCATGCAGCTGGCCGGCGACGAAGAGGGCGCCTTCGATCATTGGTACCGCCATCAGCCTGCCTTTACCGTCGATGTGCAGGCGCTGCGCCCGGACGGTTCCGTCTACCCTCAGCGCGGCCAGTTTGGTCGCTATGTGGCGCAGCGTTTTGCCGACGCCGCGGCGTCCAGCGGCGGAAGGCTTCGCCACCTGCGCGATCGGGCGCTCGCTTTTCATCAGGGGATGGTGACCACCGACGGCGGCCTGCAGCTTAAGGCCGATCTGCTGGTGCTGGCGATCAGTCATCCACCGCCTTCGCTGCCGGCACAGGCCGAAGCCTGGCGTCATCATCCGGCGCTGATTGCCAACCCGTGGCAGCCAGGCGCGCTCGATGCCATCGCCCCGCACGCCCGGGTGGCGGTGATGGGCACCGGATTAACCATGGCCGATACGGTCGCGACGCTGGACCGGCTGGGCCACCGCGGCAGTATCGTCGCCTTTTCGCGCCATGGGCTGCTGTCGCGCGGCAACCTTAGCGGCGCAGGGGCAACCTGGCCTGGCGACTATCAGCAGGGCAGCCTGCGCCAGCGCCTGCGCCAGATCCGCCTCGACGTCGCGTATGCGGCGCAGCAGGGCCTGAGCTGGCAGGTGGTGCTGGATGCGGTTCGTCAGCAGGGGCAACGGATCTGGCAGGCGCTCAGCGTCGCCGATCGCCAGCGTTTTCTGCGCCATCTGCGCCATTACTGGGATGTCCACCGCTACCGCGTGGCGCCGCAGGTCGCCGAGGTGCTGGAGGCGCGCCAGCGCACGGGCAGTCTGCAGGTGCAGGCGGCCAGGCTACTGTCGATAAGCGGTGAAGGCGAAACGCTGCGTCTGACGCTGGCGCGGCGCGGCGGCGGCGTGCAGACGCTGAGCGTCGATCACCTGATCCTGACCACCGGACCCGCACACCGCGCCCTGACCGACAGCCAGCCATTTTTACAGGACCTCGCCCGCCGCGGCCTGATTCGCGCCGATGCCCTCGGCATGGGCCTGGAGGTGGACAGCCGTTCCCGGGCAGTGGCTGAGCCGCACGTTGAGGCGCTGCCGGTGCTGGTGGCCGGTCCGGCCGCCCGCGGGCGTTTTGGCGAACTGATGGGCCTGCCGCAGGTAGCCGACCATGCCGCTGACGTGGCGGCGCAAGCGTTACTCACGCTCGGGATCCCGCAGGACTCCCGATGTCCTGCGTACTGAATACCTCTCTTTCTTTTCCCTGATTCATTTTGCCGCGTGCGCCCCGGCGACGGGCCGCGCTATGGAGATTGCTATGTCATCACAACGTGAAATTCGTCTTAACGCTTTCGATATGAACTGCGTCGGCCATCAGTCGCCGGGCCTGTGGGCGCATCCCCGGGATCGCTCCTGGCAGTATAAAGATCTGGAGTACTGGGTGGATCTGGCGCGGCTGCTGGAGCGCGGCAAGTTCGACGGGCTGTTTATCGCCGACGTGCTGGGGATCTATGACGTGCTGAACGGCAGCGGCGATGCGGCGATCCGCCAGGCGACGCAGGTTCCGGTCAACGATCCGCTGGCTCTGATCACCCCAATGGCGCTGGTGACGGAGCATCTGGGCTTCGGCCTGACCGCCTCGCTGTCGTTTGAGCATCCTTACCCCTTCGCTCGTCGTCTGTCGACGCTCGATCATCTGACCAAAGGGCGGGTGGGCTGGAATATCGTCACCTCCTATCTGGAGAGCGGGGCGCGCAATATCGGCCAGCAGACCCAGACCGACCATGACACCCGCTATGACTATGCCGATGAGTATTTGCAGGTGATCTATAAGTTGCTGGAGGGAAGCTGGGAGGATGGGGCGGTGCTGCGCGACAGAGAGCGGAAGATCTTCAGCGATCCGCGGAAAATCCATCCCATTAACCATCAGGGACAGTTCTTTTCCGTGCCGGGGATCCACCTCTGCGAGCCATCCCCGCAGCGCACGCCGGTGCTGTATCAGGCGGGGGCGTCCAGCCGCGGCAAACAGTTCGCCGCCGGCCATGCCGAATGCGTCTTCGTCGCAGCGCCGTCGAAGGTGCTGCTGAAGAAGACGGTGGCGGATATTCGCCGCCGGGCAGCTGAGGCGGGGCGCGATCCGCACAGCATCCTGATCTTCAACCTGCAGACGGTGATTGTCGGCGACACCGACCGCGAGGCACAGGCGAAGTGGCAGGAATATAAGCAGTACGTCAGCTATGAAGGCGCGCTGGCGCTGCTCTCCGGCTGGACGGGGATCGATTTCGGCCAGTATCAGCCGGATCAGGTGCTGAAGTATCTGCACACCAACGCCATTCAGTCGGCGGTGGAGGCCTTTTCGACCGCTGATCCGAACCGCCAGTGGACGGTGCAGGCCCTGGCCGATTGGGCGGGGATCGGCGGCTTCGGTCCGCTGGTGGTTGGCAGCGCGCAAACCGTGGCGGACGAACTGCAGTCCTGGGTCGAAGAGACGGACGTCGATGGCTTTAACCTCGCCTATGCCGTCACTCACGAAACCTTCCGCGATGTCGTCGAGCTGCTGGTGCCTGAGCTGCAAAAGCGCGGCGTCTTTAAGCAAGAGTACCGCGAGGGGACCCTGCGCGAAAAACTGTTCGGCGGCGGCCCGCGTCTGGCCGCGCCTCACCCGGGCGCCAGCTACCGCCGCGATGCGCGCACGGCGGCATCGGTAGAGGAGAAGGTGACATGATCGCTATTGATGACCTGCATAAAAGTTACCGCACGGCGGATGGCCGGCTCAGCGCGGTGCTGAAAGGGCTGTCGCTGCAGGTGCCTGAGCGCTCCATCACCGCGGTGGTGGGGCCGAGCGGCGCCGGTAAATCAACCCTGGCGCGCTGCATCAGCCTGCTGGAGCAACCGGACAGCGGCAGCATTCGTATCAATGGCCAGGATCTGTCGGCGCTGTCCGGCGAGGCGCTGCGCCGGGAACGGCGGGCGATTGGCACCGTTTTCCAGTCTTCGGCGCTGTTGAGCCGCAGGACCGCCTGGGAGAATGTCGCCCTGCCGCTGGCGTGGCTTGGTGTGGTGGAGCGCGATATCAAGGCGCGGGTTGGCGAGCTGCTGGAGAGCGTCGGCCTGAGCCACAAAGCGGATGCCTGGCCGGCCCAGCTCTCAGGCGGCCAGCGCCAGCGGATCGGCATTGCCCGCGCGCTGGCGCTGCGCCCGTCCGTTCTGCTGGCGGATGAAGCCACCTCCGGCCTCGATCCTCAGGCCACGGCCTCGGTGCTGGCTCTGCTCAAGCGGCTGCGTGATGAGTACCAGCTGGCGATCGTCCTGATTACCCATGAAATGGACGCGGTGCGCACGGCGGCGGATGCGGTGGCGGAGATCCGCGACGGGACGATCGTCCAGTACGGGCGGATCGAAGATCTGCTGGCGCGTCCCGATTCTCTGCTCGGCCAGCAGCTGTTGCCGCTGACGCCGGCGGCAGCTACCCATAGCGATCTGCTGCTGCGTCTGAGCTACCGCTGGGATGTGCCGGTGGCCACCGACTGGATCAGCCGCCTGAGCCAGCAGTGGGCGCTGCAGATCGATCTCCTTGGCGGTCACGTCGAGGTGATTAATGGTCGGCTGGCCGGTCGCCTGCAGGCCGGAGTGCGCTTTCAGGGCGAACGCCTGTCGCCCGCGCGACTGCAGGGCCTGCTGGCGCAGCTCGGCATAACGGCGGAGATCCTCGACAGCGCGCCGTTGCTCAGGGAGGCGGTATGAAACCAACAGTCATCAGTCAGGATACCCCCTGGGGCGAAATCCCTTCGCTGCTGCTCCCCGCCTATGGCGAAACCTGGCTGATGGTGGCCATTGTGATGCTGTTTGTCGTCACGCTGGGGGGGCTGGTGGGGGTGGTGTTGTTTAACGCCTCGCCGCGGGGCTTATTTCCGCACGCACTGCTGTACCGGCTGCTGAACTGGGTGGTCAATATGGGACGTTCGCTGCCGTTTCTGGTGCTGATGGCCGCCATTATCCCGTTCACTTACTGGCTGACCGGCACCACGATTGGCATCCCCGCCGCGGTAGTGCCGATGATCGCCGCCGGCGTCCCGTTCTTTGGCCGTCTGGTGGAGAACGCGCTGCGCGAGTTGCCGGCGGAGGTCACCGCGGTGGGGGTCGTCTGCGGCGGGTCGCGCTGGCAAATCATTGCCAGCGCGCAGCTCAGTGAAGCCATGCCCGCGCTGGTGGCGGCGGTGACGCTAAACCTGGTCTCGATGATCGAGTATTCGGCTATCGCCGGGACCATCGGCGCCGGCGGCATCGGCTACCTGGCCGTGGTGTACGGCTATCAGCGCTTCGACAACCACATCATGATCGCGACGATCGTTGCCCTGATCGCCACGATCCAGTTGATTCAATTTTTGGGTGACCGTCTGGTCAACCGTTTACGCCACACGCAGGGGAACCTTGTATGACAACAGAGCAATTTGAGTTACGTAAAGCGCGGCGCTGGCCCTGGCTGGCGGCGCTGGCGGTGATTATCCTGCTCGCCATCGCCTTCTGGTGGTGGCGGGGACATACCCAAAGCCAGCAGGTGGTCTTCGGCAGCACGTTAAAAATTCACTACGAGCCGGCGATGGCCGGCGAGCAGCGGATCATTGAGTATATTAATCAGCATATTGCGCCCGATTACGGTCTGAAACTGGAGGCGGTGGGGGTGCAGGATCCGGTCCAGGCTGACCGCGCGGTAGCGGAAGGTCAGTATGCCGGGACGATCTATCAGCATCAGTGGTGGCTTAAACAGGTGGTGGACGCTAACGGCTTTGCGCTGTCGACCACGGTGCCGGTGTTCCAGTGGGCGTTTGGCATCTATTCCGACCGCTACTCGTCGGTACAGGCGTTGCCCAACGGCGCGACCATTGTCGTGCCTGACGATGGCGCCAATCAGGGGCAGGCCCTGTGGCTGCTCCAGCGCATTGGGTTGATCTCGCTCGACCCGGCGGTGGAGCCGCGCACGGCGAAGCTGAAAAATATTGTCGGTAACCCGCATCAGTTTGTCTTTAAAGAGCTGGATCTGCTGACCATGCCGCGGGCGTTAAATTCGGTGGATGCCGCCATCGGCTATGTCTCGCAATTTGACGCCGGGAAAGTGCCGCGTGAGAAAGGCATATTATTCCCGCCGGCGCCGCGCACCTTTGCTTCGCAATTAGTGATTGGTACACCGTATTTATCGCAGGAAAATATCGTCAAATTAAAACAGGCTTTTTCTGATCCGCGGATCCAGACGTGGTTAAAAACCACCGATGACCCGCTGGTAAAAGACGTATTAGTTCCAGTGTCCGCGGAATAAGCGTCCTGCACGACGTCTATTTTCGTTGTTATTTATTTCCCTTGAGGATGCGTGAAAGCGCGTCCTTTTTGTGCTGGTGATATTTATTAACTTATTGATTATATTGATTTTTATAGAATGATTTGTTGTTTTGATTCTCGTCGCGCGCGGTCTATAACAGCTGATGACCTGCACAAAATAATAAGGTGAAAAAATGAGTACATTACCAGTGGATAATCCCGGTATCGCTTCGGTACCGGTCAGTAGCGTCGGGGATGTGGCGCGGCTAATTAATTCCGGCAAGGAACAAGCGAAATATGCGCGGATGATTGTCTTCCTCGCGCTGGGGGGCGTTTTTCTCGACGCATATGACTTAACCACGCTCTCCTACGGTATTGATGACGTTGTACGTGAATTTCAGCTCTCACCGCTGCTGACCGGCCTGGTGACTTCGTCCATTATGGTCGGGACTATCGTCGGCAATATTATCGGCGGCTGGCTGACCGATAAATATGGTCGCTATTCGGTTTTTATGGCCGATATGTTCTTTTTCGTGATTTCGGCTATCGCCGCCGGGCTGGCGCCGAACGTCTGGGTGTTGATTGGCGCCCGCTTCCTGATGGGCATCGGCGTTGGCATCGACCTGCCGGTAGCGATGTCCTATCTGGCCGAGTTTTCCCGCTTTGCCGGCAAAGGCAACAAAGCGGCTCGCCTCGCGGCGTGGTGCCCGATGTGGTACGCCGCCTCAACCGTCTGCTTTCTCATTATCTTCGGCCTCTATTTCCTGCTGCCGCAGGAGCATCTTGACTGGCTGTGGCGCGCCTCCCTGCTGTTCGGCGCCGTGCCGGCACTGCTGATTATTGCCGTCCGCAGTCGATTTATGAATGAATCCCCGCTGTGGGCGGCCAACCAGGGCGATCTGACCTCTGCAGTGCGTATTTTACGCGACTCCTGGGGGATCCATGCCCATGAGGTCCCGGCGGCGAAGCCCGCGCCAGCGCCGAAAGTGAGCTTCCGCGTGCTGTTCGAAAAACCCTACCGCGAGCGGACTATCGTCGCCGGGGTGATGAATATCTGTATCTCCTTCGAGTACACGGCGATTGCCTTTTTCCTGCCGTCAATTCTTGCCCAGTTCCTCGGGGCTGGCGTCTTCGAAACTATTTCGGCATCGCTGGGGCTGAACGCCCTGTTTGCTTTTACCGGTGGGCTGCTCGGTATGCATCTGGCGTGGAAATATCCTTCGCGTCATGTGGCGATAGCCGGCTTCGCCCTGCAGTTTGTGGCGCTGATTGTGCTGGCGCTGGTGGGGCAACCGCACGCGACGGCAGGTATCGTGCTGGCTATCGCGATGCTGGGGCTGTGGCTGTTCGCCGAAGGGTTTGGCCCGGGGGCGCAGCTGATGATCTACCCGGCGCTCTCCTATCCTACTGCCATTCGCGCCACCGGGGTCGGTTTCAGCCGGGCACTCTCCGGGATCGGCAGCGCGCTGGCGTTGTTTATTCTGCCGCTGCTGCAGGCCTACCTCGGCACGCAGATGTTCTGGGTGGTCTCGCTTGCCGCCATTATTCCCATTTTCTTCCTGCTGGCGGTCCGTCATGAACCGACGCGAGAAGATATCGACGCACTTCATGAATAAGGAACTGACAATGACCCTGCTCTCCACTGGCACCGATTATGACGCGCTGGCGGCCGCCTTCCGCCCGATATTCACCCGTATCGCCCAGGGCGCTGCGGAGCGCGAACAGCAGCGCATTCTGCCCGATGAGCCGATCCGCTGGCTGAAAGAAGCGGGCTTCGGCACGCTGCGTATCCCGCGCGAGAAGGGCGGCTGGGGCGCTTCGCTGCCGCAGCTCAGCGCGCTGCTGATCGAGCTGGCGCAAGCGGACTCTAACCTGCCGCAGGCCCTGCGCGCGCACTTTGCCTTTGTGGAAGATCAGCTGAATCAGCCGGATTCCGCCGGGCGCGACCGCTGGTTTCGTCGCTTCCTCGACGGTGAGCTGGTGGGCAGCGGCTGGACGGAGATCGGCGCGGTTAAGCTGGGAGAGGTGAACACCAGATTGACGCCAGCAGAGGGCGGCTGGCGACTCGACGGCGAGAAGTTTTACAGCACCGGCGCGCTGTACGCCGACTGGATCGATGTGTTTGCCCGGCGCAGTGATACCGCCAGCGATGTGATAGCCCTGGTCAGCACCCAGCAGACCGGCGTGGTGCGGGAAGATGACTGGGATGGCTTTGGCCAGCGGTTGACCGGCAGCGGGACCACCCGCTTTACCGGCGCTCGGGTGGAAACCGAACATGTCTATGATTTTGCCCAGCGCTTTCGCTATCAGACCGCCTTCTACCAGCATGTGCTGCTGGCGACCCTCGCGGGCATTGGCCTGGCGGTTGAGCGGGATGCCGCGCAGGGCGTCAAACATCGCTCCCGGATGTACAGCCACGGCAACGCCGCCGTGCCGCGCGATGACGCCCAGGTTCTGCAGGTCGTTGGGCAGATCAGCAGCTGGGCATGGGCGACCCGGGCCGCGGTCCTGCAGGCCGCGGAATCGCTGCAGCAGGCCTATGTGGCGCACGTCAGCGACGACGAAGCATTGATTGCCCTGCGTAACCAGCTGGCGGAAGTGGAAGCGGCGCAGGCGCAGGTGATCGCCAGCGACTGGATCCCGCGGGCGGCGACGGAGCTGTTTAATGCCCTCGGGGCGTCGGATACGCGAACTCGCCTTGCGCTGGATCGCCACTGGCGCAATGCGCGGACGGTTGCCTCGCATAATCCGGTGATTTATAAGGCACGTAATATCGGTAACTGGCTGGTGAACGGTGAAGCGCCCACCTTTATCTGGCAGATAGGCAATGGTGAGAAAACGGCGGGGTAAGCCTGTCGGCGACGGGAGGCGCAGAGCTTCCCGTCGTCAGGAAAATCAAGGTTTATCCAGCGACCAGGTGGCGCTGCGCACGTCGACTTTCACCGGCAGCAGGCCGATGCGCGTAAAGGTATCCGCCAGCGCCTGCTGTTCGTTATACACCGCCGGGGTCATGCGTTCGGCACCGTAGGGCAGGCGGGCCAGGGTCTTCAGCCAGATGGCTTTATCCAGTCCGGTTGAGGTCGACAGCAGCCCGGCGGCCTCGTCCTGATGGCTGTTCGCCCACGCGCTGAGTTTACCCAGCTCATCCACCACCTGCTTTGCTGTCTCCGGGTAGGTATCTGCAAACTTGCGGCTGGCGAGATAGAAGGTGTAGTGCGGCACCAGCCCCTCGGCATTGCGGATCTGTCGGGCTTTCGCGTTGGTTTCCACTTCTGCGAGGAACGGATCCCAGATCACCCACGCATCAATCGCCCCGCGCTGGAAAGCGGCGCGGGCGTCCGCCGGCGGCAGATAGACCGGGGTGATGTCTTTATAGCTGAGGCCCGCTTTTTCCAGTGCGGCAACCAGCAGGTAGTTGACGTCAGACCCCTTGTTCAACCCCACGCGCTTGCCCTTCAGGTCGGCCACGCTGTGGATTGCCGACTGTTCAGGCACCACAATCGCTTCCGTTTTCGGGTTAGCGGGGGAGTGGGCAAGGTAGACCAGATCGGCTTGCGCCGCCTGGGCAAAGGCCGGAGGCGCATCGCCGGTCGCGGCCAGATCGATACTACCGACGTTCAGCCCCTCCAGCATTTGCGGCCCGGCGGGGAATTCGACCCAGCGTACGGCAATGCCCTGTTTTTTCAGGCTCTCATCCAGCGTGCCGCGGTACTTCAGCAGCGCGAAGATATTCGCCTTTTGATAGCCGATGTTGACGGTTTCCGGCGCTTTGGCCAGCGCGGAGGTAGAGAGGGCGGCGAGGACCAGCAGCCAGGCGGGGCGGAATCGGTTGGACATTGTCTGTTCTCCTTAGCGGTTTTGCGTAAGGTAACAAACAGCGCTTATAACCATTAAATAACTAAAATTTTATTGATATAACAAACAGAGTTATGCAGGACGATGGCCCGACACGCCGACGCGTGGCGGGCCAGCAGGTTAATCGCAGGCAACAATCTTCATCGCCAGACCACCGCGGGAGGTTTCCCGGTACTTGGCGTTCATGTCTTTGCCGGTTTCGTACATGGTCTCGATCACTTTATCGAGACACACTCGCGGCTCGCTGGTCCGGCGCAGCGCCATTCGCGCGGCGTTGACCGCTTTCACGGCAGCGATAGCGTTGCGTTCGATGCACGGCACCTGCACCTGGCCGGCGACCGGGTCGCAGGTCAGGCCGAGGTTATGCTCCATAGCGATCTCTGCCGCGATGCACACCTGACCCGGGCTGCCGCCCAGCAGTTCCGCCAGACCGGCCGCCGCCATCGAGCAGGCGACCCCCACTTCACCCTGGCAGCCGACTTCGGCGCCGGAGATGGAGGCGTTCATCTTATACAGCGAACCAATCGCGCTGGCGACCAGCATATAGCGGGCCAGGGAGTTGCTGTTCACCTTGCGGATAAACTTGTCGTAGTAGGCCAGCACCGCCGGCACGATACCGCAGGCGCCGTTGGTTGGCGCGGTCACCACCCGGCCGCCGGCGGCGTTCTCTTCGTTCACCGCCAGGGCGAACATATTGATCCAGTCGACCACCGCCATCGGATCGCTGTTGGTGGTGTCCTGGCTCACCAGCATACGGCGCAGCGCGGCGGCGCGGCGCGGGACGCGCAGTTTGCCCGGCAGGACGCCTTCGGTGGTGATGCCGCGCTCGATACCGGCGCTCATCACTTCCCACACCGCGGCGAAGTGTTGCTCAAGGGCTTCTTTGCTGTGCAGCGCCAGTTCGTTCTGCATCATCAGGCCGGAGAGCGACAGCCCGGTTTCACGGCAGTGACGCTGCAGGTCGGCGGCGTTTTTGTAAGGGTAAGGAACGGCAACCGGCGCCTCGGTAGTCTGGCCGAAGTGCTCCTCATCAACGATAAAGCCGCCGCCGATAGAGTAATACGTCTGGCTGTAGAGCACCTTGTCGCCGGCCAGGGCGGTGATGCGCATGCCGTTCTCATGCAGCGACAGGTTGTCGGCATGGAAATTCATGCACTGATCCACCGGGAAGTCTACTTCGTGCTGACCGTTGGCCAGCATCAGGCGGCCATGGGTATTAACGTCCTGAATAAAGCCCGGAATGGCGTCGATGTCGACCGTGTCCGGCAGGTTGCCGGCGAGTCCCATGATAATCGCGATATCGGTATGGTGGCCTTTACCGGTCAGGGAGAGGGAGCCGTAGACGTCGACGACGACTTTGCTCACCTCGGCCAGCAGGCCGCGCGCGATCAGGTCGTCAGTGAATTGTTTGCCCGCTTTCATCGGTCCAACGGTATGGGAGCTGGAAGGGCCAATGCCGATTTTAAAGATATCGAATACGCTGATCATATGTATTCCCGTGCTGTCGGAAAGCGCGCCGCCGTAAAGCGGCGCGGGGGGAGGCGTTGAATGAATTAGCTGAACAGAGAGTAGAAGATCGCGGAGATGGCAATCAGGCCCATAATCACCACGAAGACGTTGCTGATATGGCCGCTGTATTTACGCATCGCCGGGACTTTCTGAATCGCGTACATCGGCATCAGGAACAGGATCATCGCGATAATCGGGCCGCCAAGGGTCTCGATCATACCGAGGATGCTCGGGTTCAGGGTTGCCACAATCCAGGTGGTGATCAGCATGAACAGCGCGGTCAGCTTGTTCAGTTTGTTGATTTCAATCGATTTGCCTTTACTGCGCAGGGATTTAATCACCATGCCGTTAAAGCCTTCGCGAGCGCCCAGATAGTGGCCAAGGAAGGATTTGGTGATAGCGATCATCGCGATGATCGGCGCCATCCAGGCAATGATTGGCGCGTTAAAGTGGTTCGCCAGGTAAGACAGAATCGAGATGTTCTGCTCTTTCGCCGCCGCCAGGTCTGCCGGAGAGAGGCTCAGAACGCAGCTGAAGACGAAGAACATCACGGTCAGCACCATCATGATGTGGGCGCGAGCGAGGATACTGGAGCATTTCTTCTCAGCGCCTTCGCCGTACTCTTCACGTTTGGCTACCGCGAAGGAAGAGATGATCGGCGAGTGGTTGAAGGAGAAGACCATCACCGGGATCGCCAGCCACAGGGTCATCAGCAGGCCGTTGCCGGTAACGGAAGCGCCGCTCAGGGAGAGCGTCTCCAGCGCCGCGCCGTTCCACTGCGGGATCAGATACAGAGCCAGCACCATCAGCGCGATAACGAATGGGAACACCAGCACGCTCATCGCTTTCACAATCATCTGCTCGCCGAAACGCACGATGGTCATCATGCCGACGATCAGGATCAGCGACAGAATGGCGCGCGGCGGCGGCGTCATGTGCAGCTGATGCGCCATGAAGGTTTCGACGGTGTTAGTGATCGCCACGCTGTAAACCAGCAGGATCGGGTAGATAGCGAAGAAATAAAGCAGGGTAATCAGCTTACCTGCGCCTACGCCGAAGTGTTCTTCCACTACTTCGGTGATGTCTTCGCCCGGGTTTTTCCCGGAGAGCACGAAGCGGGTCATGCCGCGGTGGGCGAAGAAAGTCATCGGGAAGGCCAGAATCGCCATGATGATCAGGGGGATCATGCCGCCAACGCCGGCGTTGATCGGCAGGAACAAGACGCCCGCGCCAATCGCCGTGCCGTACAGGCCCAGCATCCACATGGTGTCGGTTTTACGCCATCCGCTGCGGGTTTCGCCCGAAACGATGGTGCTGGTTTGAGTGGTTTCCATCTGTATCTCCTGGAGGAATCAACAAAATCTAATGAATAAATACAATTGTGTAACATGAAATTCGTTTAATTACGGTTTTTTTAGAAATTTTCTCCGTAATAATTGGGCCGGAAAGATACATTTATATGGTTTATGCATCAGTGATCGCGATCTCAAATGCAATAATCCACTTTCAATGTGCGTATTTTTAGTCCAACAGCCTGTTTCTGGTGATCAGCCAGCGATTTGTGGCGCGAAGGCTACCATTTGCAGCATATGAGATAAAAGCGGAGCGGCGTAATAACGAGGGATTTACTGTAAAAAAGAGAACTAGTCGACGTTTTTGCGCTTAAAACCATTTTTTGCAGTGATAATTGTCGCAGTTTTTACCAACGCAAACGTTTGGCTATGTAGAAATAATTCAGGTGATTGATTAGTAACAGAAAGGTTTTTAGCGCGTTCTGGAAGTCAGAGGAAGAGAGCCCGCCGGGGGCAGGCGTCAGGCGATGCCCCGGCGGGAGAGGGGGAAATCAGGCGATGATTTCGTAGCAAGGAATATAGGCGGTGCCGCCCGGAAGCTTCATGCGGTGCTGGGCGACGAAGCCCTGCAGCAGATCGTCCATACGGCGCATCATCTCCGGATCGCCGTGCAGTTTGTAAGGACCGTACTGCTCAATGGCCTGGATGCCCACCTCTTTGACGTTCCCCGCGACAATCCCGGAGAAGGCACGACGCAGGTCGGCGGCCAGCACTTCCACCGGCTGATCCGGGGAGAGTTTGAGGTTGGCCATGTTCTCGTGGGTCGGATCAAACGGCATCTGCAGGTCCGGCGAGATGCGAATCGACCAGTTAAAGCTATAGGCGTCATCGGTCTCGCGACGGCTCTCTTTCACCAGCGGCATCGCTTTTTTCATCTGCCGCGCCACTTCCGCGGGGTCGTCAATGATGATCCGGTAGTGGCGACGGGCCGATTCGCCCAGGGTATGGGTGATAAACTCGTCCAGTACGCGGAAGTAGTCGGCGCTCTCCTTCGGCCCGGTGAGGATCAGCGGCAGCACCTGCGCTTTGTTGTCGGGGTGCATCAGAATACCCAGCAGGTAGAGCAGCTCTTCGGCAGTGCCGACGCCGCCCGGGAAAATAATGATCCCGTGGGCGATACGTACGAAGGCCTCCAGACGCTTTTCGATATCCGGCATGATGATCAGTTCATTGACCAGCGGGTTCGGTGGTTCCGCAGCGATAATGGATGGTTCGGTCATGCCGATAAAGCGGCTGTCTTTGTAGCGCTGCTGCGCATGGCCGACGGCGGCGCCTTTCATCGGCGCCTCCATTGCGCCAGGCCCGCAGCCGGTGCAGATATTCAGTTCCCGCAGGCCCAGCTGCGTACCGACGCGGCGGGCGTAGAGATATTCGTTTTCGTTGATGGAGTGGCCGCCCCAGCAGACGATCATGTTCGGCGCCTCGCCGACGTGCAGCGCGCGGGCGTTGCGCAGGATCGAGAACACCAGGTTAGTGATATGAACCGAACTTTCGAGATCGAGGTTCGGGAAGCGAACGGTATTGTGGATCTGGCCGTAAACGAACAGGATATCGCGCAGCACGGCGAACAGGTTGGCCTGCAGGGAGCGGATAATCCGCCCGTCAACGAAGGCGTCTTCCGGCGGGTTGATCAGTTCCAGCTTCACGCCGCGTTCGCGCCGCAGCACGTTAATCTCGAAATTTTCGAAACGGGACAGGAGCTCCTTGCTGTTATCGGTCAGGCTCCCCGAATTGAGCACAGCAAGCGAGCAGTTGCGAAAGAGTTGGTACAGGTCGCTGCTGGCGGTGCGCTTAAGCATATCCACTTCCAGCTGCGACAGCATATCCATTGAACCAAGCGGGCTAACATGTGTAATCAAGTGAACTCCTTACAGGACGCTTATGGTCTTCCTGTGATTACAATAGCCCTGCGAACGGCGTTTCCACAACCTTGCGCGCGCCTAAACGCACGCAAATTGTGAAATTGTTTATTATTGACGGGCGAGGCGGCCGGTGGCGGGGGAAAAGTCGCCATTGCTGCGCCAGGGGTTGATATCCAGACCGCCGCGTCGCGTATAGCGGGCGTAAACGGAAAGCGATTCCGGCTGGCAGAAACGGAGAATATCGTTAAAGATACGTTCGACGCACTGCTCATGGAATTCGTTATGGTGGCGGAACGAAACCAGATAGCGCAGGAGCTGCTCGCGGTCGATTTTCGCCCCCCGATACTGGATCTGCACCGAGCCCCAGTCCGGCTGATGAGTGATAAGGCAATTGGACTTCAGCAGGTGGCTGACCAGCGTCTCCTCCACGATTTTGCCGCTGGCGGCGCCCTGCAGGTAATCGGCGCTGAACTGATAGTTATCGATCTCGATATCCTGATCGTCGATGCAGGTGCCGTGCAGGCGGGCAATCGGCTGGCCTTCCAGTTCATCCAGGCGGTAGAGCGATACCTTCACCTTCCCCTGCGCGCAGGCGCTGAGATCGCGAGTCAGCGTCTCTGCAACGTCCTGCCAGCTGGCGAAACGGGTCTGGTTAAAGCTGTTGAGATAGAGCTTAAAGCTTTTCGACTCCACCAGATTGAGGCTGGTATCGGGCAGCTCGACGTGGCCGACAGCCACCTGCGGCAGACCTTTGCCGTTCAGCCAGGAGAGTTCGTACAGCGTCCAGATATCGGCGCCGTGAAACGGCAGATTATCGGCATGCAGGCCCAGCGGGTCGCGGTTTAAACTGCGCGGCACGCCCTGCAGCAGCGAGGCGTCATAGGTATCGCGGTAATCGGTTGATTTACCGAGCGTCAGGCCGGCCAGCGCCTGATGATTATCGTAAGAAGACATGTTTCACCATAGTAAAGCGGGTACACTATTGCTCCAGTGTATCCTGTCTAACGTGAAGAGAGAAACCGGTGGACCATCAGACAGCAGAAGCGCTACGCGCTTTTACCCAACGATATTGCGCCGTCTGGCAGCAGCAGCGCCACAGCCTGCCGCGCAGTGAAGAGCTTTACGGCGTCCCGTCGCCTTGCGTTGTCGACACCCAGGGCGAGGCCGTTTTCTGGCAGCCGCAGCCGTTTTCGCTGGCGCAAAATATCAGCGCGGTTGAACGCGCCCTCGACATTGTGGTACAACAGCCGCTTCATTCTTATTATACCACTCAGTTTGCCGGCGATATGTCCGGCCGGTTTGCCGGCGAAACCTTGACGCTGCTGCAGACCTGGAGTGAAGAGGATTTCCAGCGGGTGCAGGAAAATTTAATCGGGCACCTGGTGGTGCAGAAGCGGTTGAAGCTGTCGCCGACGCTGTTTATCGCCACCCTCGAGAGTGAACTGGATGTGATATCCGTCTGTAATCTCAGCGGCGAGGTAGTCAAAGAGACCCTCGGCACCGCCAAACGCATTACGCTTTCTCCCTCACTTGCGGGTTTCCTCAACCACCTTGAGCCAGTTCTGTAATCCAGTCTGCCAGATCGTTTGTGAGAGATCTCTTACAAAACCTGTAAGAGATCGTCATCATTTAAGGTAAATTTAATCCATACTTTTTTATATAAGTTGTTGGTATTAAATCAGATCTTAATTTTTTCGTCCTTTTGAGTGGGGACTAATCTTAAGAGATTGTCTCAAGAAGGGTTGTAAGAAGGGGCAGAATCAGTGATCCTATGTCTGTCGACAGGACGTCGCGAAATGAAGCGAACATCAGGATGATGGCGCTTCTGCAGGACCCGCCAGGACGGCGTTGCAGGGACAGGCTTCAGGATGAAGCAAGGATAACGCAGGATCGCGTAATGGACACCTCCAGGATGGAGAACGAGAGCCGCTCAGGATGAACGGTGGATCAGGAAGATCGGGACAAACTTATGGATAAGTCATTTCGCATCGGGGTGGTGTGAAAGCAGGATGCACGTGTTTATGGATGAACATGGTCAGGAGACCTCAGGAAAAGTTTTCAAGGACGAGCAGGGAGCACCAATGTAGCGGGACTGCTGCAAAACGAACCGGGAGCACTGTTTATACAGTGCTCCCTTTTTTTATTTCTCCTGCGGATTTGCTATCCTGCGCCCGGTTTTTAACTCATCGAGGTTTCCCCATGACTCTTCACGATAGCGTGCGCGATCGCCTGCGCGCCATTGAAGCCCTGCTGCGCGAAACGGAGCACTGGCAGGAGACGGCGCCGGACAGCAGCGCCTTCGCCAGCGATAAGCCGTTTTGCCTGGATACCCTGGAGCCGCTGGAGTGGCTGCAGTGGGTCCTGATCCCGCGTATGCACCAGCTGCTGGAGAGCGGCCAGCCGCTGCCGCAAAATTTTGCCGTTGCGCCTTATTACGAAATGGCTCTGGATCAGGCCCACCCGGTCCGCGAATCCATGCTGGCGGAACTTCTGCTGTTAGACGCGCTGTTTGCCGGTGAGCAGGCCTGATGCTGGAGATTATCTACCAGGACGACTGGCTGGTGGCGGTCAACAAACCCTCGGGCTGGCTGGTGCATCGCAGCTGGCTCGATCGCGACGAGAAAGTGGTGGTGATGCAGACCGTGCGCGACCAGATCGGTCAGCACGTTTTTACCGCTCATCGTCTCGACCGGCCCACCTCCGGCGTGCTGCTGATGGGATTGTCGAGCGAGGCGGGCCGGCTGCTGGCGCAACAGTTCGAGCAGCACCAGATCCGGAAGCGCTACCATGCGATCGTCCGCGGCTGGCTGATGGAAGAGGCGCTGCTGGATTACCCGCTGGTGGAGGAGCTGGATAGAATTGCCGATAAGTTCGCCCGCGAAGATAAAGGGCCGCAGCCAGCGGTAACCCACTACCGCGGTCTGGCGACAGTGGAGATGCCAGTGGCGACTGGGCGCTATCCCACCTCGCGCTATGGGCTGGTGGAACTGGAGCCGAAAACCGGCCGCAAGCACCAGCTGCGCCGTCATCTGGCCCACCTCCGTCATCCGATCCTCGGCGACAGCAAGCACGGCGATCTGCGGCAAAACCGCAGCGCCGCGGAACATTTCGGCTGTCACCGCTTGATGCTGCACGCCAGCGAGCTGTCGTTAACCCATCCTTTTACCGGCGAGCCGCTGACCCTGCGCGCCGGTTTTGACGACGTCTGGATGCGCGCGCTGTCGCAGTTTGGCTGGCGCGGGCTTCTCCCGCTAAATGAAAGGGTTGAGTTTGCCGACGACAGCGGTCAGGATGAAGAGAATAAGGTCAATCCAGGGAGATAATAGCATGGCGGAAGTCGGAATTTTTGTCGGCACCATGTACGGCAACTCGCTGCTGGTCGCGGAAGAAGCGGAAGCGATCCTCAGCGGACTGGGACACAAGGCTACCGTGTATGAGGATCCGCAGGTCAACGACTGGGAATCCTACACGGGTAAGTATGTGCTGGTGGTCACCTCCACCACCGGGCAGGGCGATCTGCCGGACAGCATCGTCCCGCTGTATGAGGGCATCAAAGATATGTATCAGCCTCACCTGCGGTACGGCATTATCGCGCTCGGCGACAGCACCTATGCCAACTTTTGCGGCGGCGGCCTGAAGTTCGATCAGCTGCTGCAGGAGCAGGGCGCGAAGCGCATCGGCGAGATGCTGAAGATTGACGCCAGCGAAGACCCGGAGCCGGAGAGCGTCTCCAATCCGTGGGTTGAGCAGTGGGCCACCCTGCTCGCATAAAAGCGCTGCCCTCTCCCTACGCAGAGGGCGCTCTTTCAATACGTCGCGGCCAGATACGCGGACGTCAAAATAGTAGCGCTTTCCAGGCGCCACGCCTTTAGGCAAACGCCACAATATCCTTAACAATATCATGGCTTAAGCCAGCCAGTTTCACCGGGTCAAGTGAGGTATTTCACACTCCGGCCCTTTTTGCTGCGCTATGCGGCGCCAGCGGCGCTGGCTTTTCATTTCCGTGAACTTCCCCCCATTCTTTCAGGCATTCGCCACAAACCACCTGCAATAGCGGCATAAAAGCTGTGTGGATGCACGGTGAGCCGCGGTGTGCCTCTTCATATACTGCTCCAGCCAGTGATAAATGCAGTGCCAGATATAACGACAACTATCAAAACACGACCACGTCATTCTGATTACCCTACAGGTTGTGCTGTTCAGAATGAACGTAGCTAAACGCTATGATTCAGGAGTACAACAATGAGTTCATTAAGTCAGGCGGCGACGGCGGCTGAAAAGCGCACCAACGCCCGCTACTGGATAGTGGTGATGCTGTTTATCGTCACCTCTTTTAACTATGGCGACCGGGCGACGCTGTCGATCGCCGGTTCGGAAATGGCCAGGGATATCGGCCTTGATCCGGTGGGGATGGGGTATGTGTTCTCCGCCTTCTCATGGGCTTATGTCATCGGCCAGATCCCGGGCGGCTGGCTGCTCGACCGCTTCGGCTCGAAGCGCGTCTATTTCTGGTCGATCTTCATCTGGTCGATGTTTACCCTGCTGCAGGGCTTCGTCGATATCTTCAGCGGCTTTGGCATTATCGTTGCGCTGTTTACCCTGCGCTTCCTCGTCGGCCTTGCCGAGTCGCCGTCATTCCCCGGCAACAGCCGGATCGTCGCCGCCTGGTTCCCGGCGCAGGAGAGGGGGACAGCGGTATCGATTTTTAACTCCGCCCAGTACTTTGCCACCGTTATTTTCGCGCCGATCATGGGCTGGCTGACGCATGAGGTGGGTTGGTCGCATGTGTTCTTCTTTATGGGCGGGCTGGGGATTGTGATCAGCTTTGTGTGGCTGAAAGTGATCCACGATCCGAACAACCACCCGGGCGTGAACCAGAAAGAGCTGGACTATATCGCCGAAGGCGGGGCGCTGATCAACATGGATCAGAAGAGCAGCGCGCAGAAAGTGCCGTTTAGCGTCAAAATGGGACAGATCAAGCAACTGATCGGCTCGCGGATGATGATCGGCATCTATATCGGTCAGTACTGCATCAACGCCTTAACCTACTTCTTTATCACCTGGTTCCCGGTTTATCTGGTGCAGGCGCGCGGCATGTCGATCCTCAAAGCCGGCTTTGTCGCCTCGATTCCGGCGGTGTGCGGCTTTGTCGGCGGGGTGCTGGGCGGGGTGATCTCCGACTGGTTAATGCGCCGCACCGGCTCGTTGAACATTGCGCGCAAAACGCCGATTGTGCTGGGGATGCTGCTCTCCATGACCATGCTGATGTGTAACTATGTCAACGTGGAGTGGATGGTGATCGGCTTTATGGCAATGGCCTTCTTCGGCAAAGGGATCGGCGCCCTCGGCTGGGCGGTGATGGCGGATACCGCGCCGAAAGAGATTAGCGGTCTCTCCGGCGGTCTGTTCAATATGTTCGGCAATATCTCCGGTATCGTCACCCCGATCGCCATCGGCTATATCGTCGGCACCACCGGCTCGTTCAACGGCGCGCTGATCTACGTCGGTATCCATGCCCTGGTGGCGGTGCTGAGCTATCTGGTGCTGGTGGGCGATATCAAACGTATCGAACTGAAACCTGTAGCGGGACGTTAATCATGACTACTCAATCCAGCCCGATTATCACAGAGATGAAGGTCATTCCGGTGGCCGGGCACGACAGCATGCTGCTGAACATCGGCGGAGCGCATAACGCCTGGTTTACCCGCAATATCGTGGTGTTAACCGATAACGCCGGCCATACCGGCGTCGGCGAAGCGCCCGGCGGAGAGGTCATCTACCAGACGCTGCTGGCGGCGATCCCGCAGGTGGTGGGCCAGGAGGTCGCCCGACTCAATCGCGTGGTGCAGCAGGTGCACAAAGGCAATCAGGCGGCGGATTTCGACACCTTCGGCAAAGGGGCGTGGACCTTCGAACTGAAGGTTAACGCGGTGGCGGCGCTGGAAGCGGCGCTGCTGGACCTGCTCGGCCAGGTGCTTAATGTGCCGGTCTGCGAGCTGCTGGGCCCGGGTAAGCAGCGTGATGCCGTCACCGTGCTGGGCTACCTGTTCTATATCGGCGATCGGCAGAAAACCGACCTTGGCTATCTGGACCATACGCCGGGCGATCACGAATGGTACCGCCTGCGCCACCAGCAGGCGTTGAGCAGCGAGGCGGTAGTGCGTCTGGCGGAAGCCGCCCAGGATCGCTACGGTTTCAAAGACTTTAAGCTCAAAGGCGGCGTGCTGCCCGGCGAGCAGGAGATTGACACCGCGCGGGCGCTGAAAAAGCGTTTCCCGGATGCGCGCATCACCGTCGACCCTAACGGCGCCTGGCTGCTGGATGAGGCCATCGCGCTGTGTAAAGGGCTGCAGGATGTTCTGACCTACGCCGAAGATCCGTGCGGCGCCGAGCAGGGTTTCTCCGGCCGGGAGGTGATGGCCGAGTTCCGCCGCGCCACC